>ERZ781272.95-NODE-95-length-122479-cov-32.441923_pt1 | contig 122479 bp, 100 predicted proteins | sample MGYA00375850_ERZ781272 | MGnify/ENA primary metagenome ERZ781272 (study PRJEB29790, sample SAMN06051246) | human gut metagenome | host: Homo sapiens | place: USA: Cincinnati, Ohio | collected 2013-06-21 | study: EMG produced TPA metagenomics assembly of the Gut...
GTTCAGAACTTACTAACCTAAAACTGGCTTTTAGTTTCCGTATGTCTTTCGACATTATTTACTATGGTATCAAATTTGATTTGTTATTTCTAACTCATCACAATGATACGGTTCGTTTATTTTTGAAAATCTTTTTTCGTATTCTATCAAGTTAGAAACTTGTGAACACGTTTAGAATTTTCAGGGTTGTTTTACTGTTTAATTTTCAATGTCCAATTTTAACATTTTACAAATTTCAAGAATTGAAGATTTGCATTTTGTTATCTTGCTGTACAAGCGTTTTGGCGTGTCAGCAAAATTGATTATAGCACTAGTCAAAGAGTATGTCAACATCTTTTTTCATATTTTTTTCTTTTTTTTAATTATTCTAATAATTCGATATATTCAAACGATATTAGTGTAATAATTACATAAGAAAAGAAGGCGTATACAACACCTTCTTTAATCTTTGTTTATTATTATTTTAACTTATACTTTTTAATAACTATAATTACATTATTAAGAACCTTAGCCACAACTCTCTATTAAAATAAAACCTTAGCCATATTAGTTATAAAGCGAATTAATAAGTTATTGTCATATAAACAACTTAAAAACTGACTTTCTTTGATCATTTCAAACAATTTCTGAGCTGTCTCTGTACTACTGAATGCTGTTAATACAATACATAACATCCAAATTACTAATAAACCTTCAAATAGTCCCACTAATAGGCCTGCTGTTTTATTAAGTCCATTAATAATTGGGAGTTTGCTAATTATATTTAATGCAATACACACTGCAAATAATAGTATCGTTACAATTAAGTAAGTAATAATGAATGCGATTGCATTAATCACAATTGTTGTTATATATCCACTTACATACTCCTTGAACGTGTCTACATGCAAAGCCTTATATACTTCAGAATTATTTTTATTTTCAAGTAAATTCTTCTTAATAGACTCAGGTAATGAGAGTTTATTAATAGCTTCTGTCTGTTCTGATACTGTTGTCTTATCCTTATCCTTATCTTCTACTTTAAGATTAATTACATCTTCTACTCGTTCATTGATATAATTATAGAATTTCTCATTTGTACGTAAAGCTTTACTTACATATGGGCTTAAAACAGACGATACAACAATTGCAATAATAATTGAGAATATTGAAAATATTGTTTTAATAAAACCAACTTTTCTCCCTTTTAAAGCAAACGCTATTAGTACGGCTGCTACTGCAATCACTAACCAACTCACTTTTTCTTTTCCTCCACTAACTTAATATGAACAACGTCTTGATCATTTATCAATATAAATTCATCTTTATCATTACTTGGCATAATATTTATTATTGGTGTCTCTGTTATATATTCGAATTTTAAATTACCATTCGTCTCTATAATTTGTATCTCAGTCTCAGTATTGAATATTATATCTTCACCTGACATTTGAACTGATTCATAATCGAATGTGATATCTTTCTTCAGAATGTTTTTTCCCTTTAAATTATATAATACTAACTGTTTAGTATCTTCATTCTCACTATCCTTAATTATAAATCCAAAATACTTATCAGTATAGAACATACTTTCAATCTCATTATCAAATGTCTCTGTCAATATCTCACTTGGTATCTCAAGCATCTCATATAAAGAAAAACCTTTATCTGAACTCATTAAAATAGTGTTATTATCTAAGAACACAACGTCATGTACAATAGTTTGTTGATCCCGAATGACCCCTACTAAGTTATCCTCATAATTCTCTCCAACTTTGTTAAAATTGTAGAATCCAATATCTGACTCTAACACACCCTTTTCAATCCTGACATAAGAACAAACTAGTTTTGTAGCATCATTTGATAATGCTACATCAACAGGCAATCCATTTGTTTGCACGGCCGTTTGCTTCTCTGCTAATTTACTACCCGTATTAGAGTCATACAGCAATATCTGATTATAATCATCGCCTTCAACGATAACGCAAAGCACTCCTTGACGCGAGATACTTACATCAATAATTGGTAGTGTAGTTGTTAGTTCGTATGTAGTCCCCTTGCTATCAAACGAATATGCTTGTTTTCCACCGATATCTGCTACTGCAACATATCCTTCACAAACAATGGCTTTTGGATTTTTGACATCATAGGAAGCGTTCCATAATAATTTCCCATCGGCTGTTAATGCAGAAATACCATCGCGACTATATTTGATAAGTTTATGATTGTAGCTTATATACTGTACTGAATTACTATCCTCTCTTGCTATTGTATTCAACACCTCAAAACTATTATAATTCTTTGTGAGAATTCTATTGATAAGGTAAAAACCAAGCGCCATTATAACGATACTTGCAAGTGTGATAATAATTGCTCGTCTTTGTTTATGACGTTTTATTTTATTTTCGAACAGAGAAGCGTCATCTATATCTTTTTTCTCCACTATAATACCCATGCATATATCAGTCTAACTTATGATACTGCCCAAACATATATGTTGAAAAACGGCAAAGCATGGCTCCTTTCTTTAGTTTCAAAGTTCTTTCAACATTTTCTTTTATTATGAATTACAAGTAATTTTGCAATTCAACTCTCGCCATTTATTATACCTTATATTGACTTTATAAGCAATATGAGGATATCCCTATAAAATTCAAGGAGCTGTTGTAAATGTATATTATCAATTTACAACAGCTCCTCTATAATTATTTATATTCTGGTATAATAATTTCTTGCCCTTCAAAAATCAAATCTTGATTTTCAATGTTATTTGTTTCTTTTATTAAATCGACACCTTTAATAGTTCCATATACTTCCGTACTGATAGAAACTAAAGTATCACCTTTTTTCACTGTATACTTTGTTATACTAGCTGTTGTTTGTTTACTGGGTTCTTCCGCATCTTTTGAAGAGTCCTCTTCCTTTGAAGGTTCTTCTTTTTTAGTCGAATCTTTCTCCTGTGTTTCATTATTAGTATCTGTATCCTCTTTAGTTTCAGTATCTTCTTTACTTCCATCACCTTTTGTTTCAGTATCATCTTGTTTTGTACTTGCTTCCTTGGCTGCTTCATTTTCTTCGATCATAGCTTGTACGTCTTCATTATCTATACTTGCGTTCTTCGAATCTTCAATCGTCTCTTTACCACCTTGCTCTATTGAGGATGGTACTTCTTCCACTTGCGTTACTTCTCCCGATAAATCATTATCATCCTCAGTATTAGTAACTGCATCTGATAATACAGCTATGGAATCCTCCGCATCTTTCATTGAATCATAATTACTTACCATCGTTGCTCCAATTACAAGGACAACAACAGCAAGCAAAGAACTTGCCGTATATACTAGCGGCATCATGCTCTTTTGCTTATTGGCATCATTCTTAGTTTCAATAACCTTTCTGATTCTTTGTGTCGCAAGATCAATATACCCATCATCAGTACTAACATTCTCTTTATTCTCTACCATATAATTCTGCATCTCTTCGTTGCGATCATAGTAGATGTAGTAGCCACTTTGTTTCTTTAACTTACCTTTATCATAGAAATAGAATGCCTCTTCTTTCTCTACAGGATCATATACAAGAAGTGTCTTATCCTGTCCCGCAAAATTGTCCAGATGCATCTTTGTTATATGCTCATCAACATCAAAAGGGCAATCTTTTTTTGTTATGTACCAGCCAACGATTTCAACGTTGGTAAAGTATTTTTTAATACAATCATAAATCTCTGACCAGACTTCATTAGAGAACATAGTCTCTTTATTATCTGCGGTTTCTATAATTTCTACTGCTCCGTTAATGAATATATGTCTACTGCCTTCCGATTTTATGTATTGTCCGAGTAGCACTGCTTTGCGCTCACCTACCGTTGTTTTCTCGGCTAATTGCTTAATATAAGTCATTACGTAATCTTCTGCATATATTTTCTTCGATAAATCAACTTGTCCTATTTGTCGTATATTTTTTGGCATCTTGAAAGCCGAACTTTCTTTTCCTTCTTTTGAGTCCATTTCCTCATTACTATATATGCTCTGTATCATACCGAACTTCCTTTCCTGATCTATAACCAATTAATCTAATAACTTGTCCTAGTACACAAATCAAGTGTTTTACGGTATCTTAGCATATTATTTAAGATATTTTTGTCAAAATACTAAATGACTAATCTATAACTTTTTTCTATGTAATTACAAATACTTTTTATTTTCCCGACTTTACAACCTAATACATGCAGTATTACCTACAGAACGAAAATTTTTTGTAGTATTTTGCGTTCAAAAGTTTGTCTATTTTCTCTGTCAACTGGTAATACTTTCATTATATTAATAAATTCTGTATGGTGGTGAAATTTTATTGTTAACACAACAAAGAAATAAAAGAAAAGTATATTACTTTAATTCAGCTGATGGATATTGTGCCTATCAGTTTAGCCAAACCCTTGGCGAATTAATTCAATCTTTAGATAAAACAAGTGAAGAAATTGTTTTCCTATGTATTGGTTCTGACCGCGCAACTGGAGACTCACTTGGTCCAATTATTGGATACAAATTGTCAGAGCTCAAATATAGGAATTATATGATCTACGGGACTCTTGATGAACCAGTTCATGCGAAGAACCTACGAGAAACCATTACAAAAATTAAAGAGACGCACAAAGATTCTATTATTATTGCTATCGATGCCTCTTTAGGAACTAGCAATCATGTAGGTTTTATTACACTAGGAGAAGGCCCTTTGAAACCTGGTGCTGGTGTTTCAAAAGACCTTCCTGCTGTTGGTGATTTATTCATCACTGGCATTGTTAATTTTTCTGGTTTATTAGATAATATGTTGCTTCAAACAACAAGACTGAATATCGTTATGAAATTAGCTGATTGCATCTGTTCAGGCATTCGATTCTGTCTACCATTTCGCGCTAACTAAAAATGTTAGAACTACTAATATCATTAGCAACAATCAAACTGAGTATTTTTACTCAGTTTGGTTTATTAGCCGTTTAATAACTGATCTTTATATAGCTTCATGGCTTCTGAAATAACTATTCCTTCTTTTGATTCCATAATTTTAATCAACTTCTCAAGTTTATCTAAGTTCATGAATTCTTTGCCAAGATAAACTTCATAGTTTGCCGCTAATTGCATCTCTAATTCCTTTACTTTTTGAGAATATTCTTTACTTAACTCATGAACTTCTTCATGCTTTTGTTGAAGATTTAATAACTCAGGTTTGTTTTTTTCACGAATTTCATTTGCAATAATAGTTTTTTGTGTTCTTTCGAATTCTATAATTGCTTCTTTCTTTTTATCCGAAATTAAGTCCAAAGTCTCTTCGAGTTCTTTTATCTCTTTATTGAACTTCTCAAGTCCATAATTACTCTCATCTTTATCTTTTTGAATTGACTTTTTAATTCTATTTATATCCTTGTTATTTATTAGAATCTTCGCACGAATCTCTTTTACCTTCTTGAATGTTTCATGGTACTGATTCTTAAGCTTCGCATTCAACGCAAGATATATAGCACCAAATATAAGGATAACAGCAAAATAAATAAGTCCCATAACAATTGGCTCGTCCGTCTTAACAACATAACGAAATATAATATTAGGTAATAACAAAAATAGCAATAAAACACAAATCAAATCAATTCCTATATCAGTGAATCCCTTTGGATAAAACAAGGCATGGAATAATCTTGTATTAAATATTTTAGGTACACCATCATTCTTCATTATATGTTTAATATCTTCTTGTAAACGAACATTCTCACTTCTTAAATCTGATGTTTCTTCTTTGATTCTCTCTGAAACTTTCTTATTCTTTTTCCTTTCTCTTTTAGACTTTACCTTCTTAATCTCAACTTTCGTATTATCAAGTTGTGAATCAAAAGTGGCACTTACCTCTGCTTTACGTCTCTTAGTTACACTATCAATCTCATCATCAATGGTTCTCTCTTTTGCTATTATTATTCTTTCGAGATCCTCATCTTCAGCCTCTAACTGTCTGACATTATCTTTATATATCTTTAAATCATTAAGGTGACTTTGCAGATCAATAAGTTTGTCAATGCCCGATGACAAGATATTCATATCGTCATACGACCATCTTACATCTTGTATCTTCAAATTTTGTTCCTGTAATCTCTCAATAATTGTTCCTTCTGGCTTGGAATCTAACTCGGACGGTTTTTCTTGTAAGTGTTTATTTTCCACTAATGTCGCCTCCTCGCTTTTTGTCATATTACTTAGACAATTGCAAAATCTTTATAATTGAGAAGAATTTCGTAATTGACTATATCATAATTAAATTAATTATAATCTTCAACTATAGTGTTTGCAAGTATATCCCACGTATTCATTCATCTTATTTAACACATCTAATCTTGCTATAAAGTAGTTATTAAACAATTATAACTTGTTCCACTTTCTTTTTTAATATGTTATAATTATTAGATATTAGTTACAAAATAATAAAAAAACAAACATAAGGATAAGGAGTTCAATTATGATTTGTAAGATTTGTGGTCGCCAAATTGAGAACGAACAAGCTAATTTCTGTGAAAATTGTGGCGAATCGTTAAGAGAAAATAAAGGATTCGAATATCGTGAACCTATTAACCCTGCACCTGCAGAACCTATACAGACAAGTGCTGTAGAATCTAATGAAATTTCTTTCAAAACCTTCCTAGGTATAATGTTATTGCAGATTATCCCTGGTTTTGGTTGGTTAATCTACGTAGTAGTCCTATTAACATGGGTTTTTAGTAATAAGCGTAGTCAAACACATAAGAATTTTGCCAAAGCATCATTAATCTTTGCATTATTATCGCTATTAGCAGCTGTTTATCTTGCCTCAACACTACTAACACTATAATTATGGAAGACAACCCTTGTAAATTACACCAACACTAGAGTATAATAATGCTATTGTAAGGATGTTAAACACAGGTAACAGTGTTACAATTGTAACCTTGTTACAATAATTAAATTAGGAGTGAAACTATGAGCAAAGTAAGAACACGATTTGCACCAAGCCCAACTGGTAGAATGCATGTCGGTAATTTAAGAACAGCATTATATGCATATTTGATTACAAAACATGAAGACGGAGATTTTCTTCTTAGAATTGAAGACACTGACCAAGAACGTTTTGTTGAAGGCGCTCTAGATATTATCTACAGAACACTTCAAAAGACAGGTCTTATTCATGACGAAGGTCCTGATAAAGATGGCGGTTTCGGACCATACGTTCAAAGTGAACGTCAATCTCAAGGTCTTTATCTTGAGTACGCTAAACAATTAGTTGAAAAAGGTGAAGCTTATTATTGTTTCTGTACAAAAGAACGTCTCGAAAGCCTTAAGAGTACAGTATCAGACGATGCTAGTAAAGAGATCGTTCAATATGATAAGCATTGTCTTAACCTATCAAAAGAAGAAGTCGAAGCAAACTTAGCTGCAGGTATGCCTTATGTTATTCGTCAGAACAATCCAACGGAAGGTACTACTTCCTTTAATGATGTAATCTTTGGCGAAATTACAGTTGACAACTCAGAGCTTGATGATATGATCTTAATCAAATCAGACGGATATCCAACCTACAACTTCGCTAACGTAGTAGACGACCATTTAATGAACATCACTCACGTTGTTCGTGGTAACGAATATTTGTCTTCTACACCAAAATATAACCGTCTATATGAATCATTTGGTTGGGACATTCCTGTATATATTCACTGTCCAATCATAACCAATGAAGAACACAAAAAATTAAGTAAACGTAGCGGTCACTCTTCCTTCGAAGATTTAATTGAACAAGGTTTCGTAACAGAAGCGATTGTTAATTACGTTGCTTTACTTGGTTGGAGTCCTTCTTCAAATGAGGAAATCTTCACATTAGATGAGCTTGTGAAAGAGTTTGATTATCATCATATTAACAAATCACCAGCTGTGTTTGATTTGAATAAATTAAAATGGATGAACGGTGAATACATCAAGAATATGGATTTCGATAAGTATTATGATTTAGCACTTCCATATATCAAAGAAGTTATCAAAAAAGATCTTGACCTTAGATATATCGCTGAATTAGTAAAAACAAGAATTGAAACATTCCTTGATATTAAAGATCATATCGATTTCTTTGAAGAATTCCCTGATTATGATATTGCTATGTATTCTCACAAAAAGATGAAAACTAATTCAGAGAATTCAAAAGAAGTTCTTGAAGAAATCCTACCAGCTCTCGAAGCACTTGATGATTATTCTATATCTTCTCTTGAAGAAGTAATTATGAATTATATTAAAAACAAAGGTATCAAAAACGGACAAGGTTTATGGCCTATTAGAACCGCTGTTTCTGGTAAACAATCAACTCCAGGCGGAGCGTATGAGATCATGCAAATCCTAGGTAAAGAAGAATCTTTAAGACGTATTCGTATTGGTATTGAAAAACTTACTGCTGCAATTCAATAATTTAGCATCTGTCACATGATACGAATGGGAGGCAACATCCATTCATATCATGTGGCACTTATTTTACTTATTACTTACTCAATCTTCGCACATAAAAGACTTCATTTAGAGTAGTTAATTGCTATGATCATAAGAAAAACTATCTGAACACGTCAGCACTTGATTCCGCAACGCGGAATCTTAGTACTGTTACGTGTGAAGCTAAGCGAAAGCGAGTTTTTCGTTGAATATAGCAGTTAGCTACACATCGAAATCTTCAGGTGCGAAGTTTGAGCTAGTTATTAACAAATTAGAAAGGACTTATATTACGTATGAAGTTTAATGCTTCTCAATTAAAAGCTATTCAACATAAAAATGGTACTATGCTTGTACTTGCTGGACCTGGTTCCGGTAAAACAGCTGTTATTACCCATCGAACCAAATACCTAATTGAAGAATGCGGTATTAACCCTCTTAATATTCTTGTTATCACCTTCACAAAGGCTGCTGCTACAGAGATGAAACAACGCTTTTTACATCTATCAAATCAATCGCATGCTCCTGTTAGTTTCGGCACATTTCATTCCATCTTCTTTACTATATTAAAGTACGCATATAACTTTTCATCTGCTAATATTATCTCTGAGGAAGCCCGCCTTACCTTTTTCCGATCTATTATTGCACATCTGAATATCGAAATAGATGATGAGAAAGAATTTATTGCAAGTATATCCAATGAAATTAGCCTTGTTAAAGGCGACATGCTATCTCTTGACCATTATTATTCTATTAACTGTTCTGAAGATATCTTTAAGGAGATCTATACGGCTTATGAAAACAAACTTCGTAAGGAGAACTTAATCGATTTTGATGATATGTTAGTATTCTGCTATGAACTCTTAAGAGAGCGTCCAGATATTCTTTCTCTATGGCAAAAGAAGTTTCAGTACATCCTGATCGATGAATTCCAAGATATTAATCGTGTTCAATATGAAATTGTAAAGCTTCTTAGTCTACCTGAGAACAACCTGTTTATCGTAGGTGATGATGATCAGTCCATCTATCGTTTTCGAGGTGCAAAACCTGAGATTATGCTTAATTTCCAAAAGGACTATCCCGATGCCAAAAGAGTACTTCTTAATATAAATTATCGTTCTTCGGAGAATATAGTAAAATACGCTGGCCGTGTTATTAAGAATAATAAAAGTAGATTTGAAAAAGAAATTGAAGCAAATCGAAGTTCTGGTCCTGAACCTGTGATCAAAACCTTCAAAGATCTTTCAGAAGAGAATACTGAGGTAATAACGGCAATACGCCATTATCATGAGCAGGGAATTCCATATAATGAGATGGCTGTCTTGTTCCGAACAAGCACTGGACCACGTGCTCTTGTCAACAAGTTAATGGAATTCAATATTCCATTTCGAATGAAAGATGCATTGCCAAATATCTATGAACATTGGATTGCTAAGAATCTAATCGCTTATATTAAAATCGCTCTAGGTAGTAGGGACCGAAATCTGTTCTTACAAATAGCGAATAGACCAAAACGTTACTTAGCTAGGGACATCTTCGATTCTCCTACTGTTGATTTAGAAGATATGAAAGGCAAATTTAGTGATAAGGAATGGATGTTAGACCGTATTCTCAAATTAGAGTATGATCTTACGATGTTGCAAAAGATGAGTCCTCATGCAGCAATTCATTATATTCGTAAAGGTATCGGCTATGAAGAATATCTTTCTGAGTATGCAACTTTTCGTAGAATTAAAGTAGAGGAACTTCTTGATATTCTTGATGAACTCCAAGAGTCCGCAAAACCATTCCAGACGTATGAAGAATGGTTTGAACACATTACCTCTTACTCGCTAGAATTACAAGAACAACTTCGCGATCGTAAGCAAGTAAATTATAATAGCGTTTCTCTATCTACCATGCATAGTTCAAAGGGGTTAGAATATACTATCGTGTTCATAGTTGATGCAAACGAGGGAATTACTCCTCATAATAAAGCCCTTTCTGATGCAGATATAGAAGAAGAACGACGTATGTTCTATGTGGCCATGACCCGTGCAAAACAGTATCTTCATATCTATTCAGTTAAAGAACGCTATAACAAAGAACTCTCTATCTCTCGCTTTGTTGGTGAGTTATTAGTTGATTTTACTGATTTGAAGGAACAAGCACGTATTGAGCACAAATCCTACGGTAAAGGAACCATTATCAAGAACACCGACGGAAAGTTAATTATCTACTTTGATAAGCTTCATAAAGAACGTGTCTTAGATATTAATTTCTGTATTGGCAATCACTTGATTAAGGTAATTGAGGAATAAGTACTGCAAAAGTCAAGGATATCATATCCAATATTCATTGGGTATAATATCCTTGACTTTTACTCTAATTACTATTGCAAATTGTACGTATTTGTCTCTTCATTCTAATTATCTACTGCTTCAATAAAAAAGTCAACTCGCCTATTTTTTGTCTTCCCTAATTCGGTATCGTTGTCAGCGATTGGATAGAACTCACTATAGCCGACTGCGGATAATTTCTTCGGTTCAAGCTTAGAGTTCTCCAAAAGCCACCTTAGAACATTAACTGCTCGGCTAGTGGATAACTCCCAGTTACTACCGAATTGCTCCGTGTTTATCGGGCGATTGTCAGTGTGTCCCTCTATCCTTATTATCTTAGTAGAGTCATCATAATTAACTAAAATTCCGGAAATTATCTTAAGCAATGGCTCTGCACTGGTATTGATTTCGGCTTGGCCAGAGTCAAAAAATACTGAGGCCGCTACTCGTAACAGAATCTGTTTATTACCTATCTTAGAGACGCTAAGCTGATCTGAGAGACCGGACTCTTCGATATAAGATTTTATGTGTTCATATAGACTATTAAAATTTTCTTCTTCAGACAAAATGCCATCATCACCATTCAATACGCTATCTCCACCATTTAAAATAGATTCCGTAGAGGTAGTAATTATACTTTCACTGCTTGCAGACCTTGTCCTTGCTGTTTCAATTGCTTGACTCATCATTGCAAATGCAAACAGAATAACAAAAATTGCAAGTAAATCTGTCATCAAGTCACTATAACTATCCTGCCAACCAGCTTCCTCGTCATCTCCATCGTCATGATCTAAACTAAATTTACTTTTGGATTTCATAGTTAATTAACTACCTCCTTTACTTTAAAAGTATTGGTCTCCTCATTTTTCTCTGGTGTATCCAAATCTACATTGGCAAATACGGATAGTTCTGCTTTTAATAGATTTGGATTTTTCCCTTGCTGAATGCTCGCAAGCCCTTCAATCAACAGTTCTCTTCTTGATTCTTCATCCCTACTCATTAACTTTAACCTTTTAGCCATTGGCGAAAATATTACATAAGCTATAAATGCTCCATAGAATGATGAAACCAGTTCAAGAGCCATCATCGGTCCTAATGTAGTTGGATCATCCAAGCTATTTAACATAGGTATAAGTCCTACATATGTTCCAAGGAGACCTAATGCTGGTGCGGTAGCTGCTATCATACTTAACATTGCAGCTCCATTCTGATGTCTCTGTTTCATGAAGTATGTTGAGCCCTCCAATAAGTTCCTGAGTTGCTCCTCATCTGCGCCATCTACTATTAGCAATACACCTTTTTTAATAAACGGATCTTCAGTATACTCCCCAACGCAATCCTCAAGAGATAGTAAACCTGATTTCCTTGATACCTCTGCAATCTTTACTAAAGCTAAGATATCTTCTTTTATATCAAATTCATCCTTTTTTAAAGATCTCTTCATAACTGGTACAAGCGTTTTCAGCCTTTTGGGTGGGAAGGCTATAACAACGGCACCAACTGTACCACCCATAATTATAAATGCCGATGGTACATTCCAGAATGATTGAGCATGTCCTGTTGCAATCATACCACCTACTACAAATAATATACTTATTATTAATCCAACAAATGTTGACTTACCGTATTTTAACAATACAAGATCCCCCTATCTAGCCATAACCTTATGAAATCTTGACCGTTATTTATGTAACTAACAGAAAGAACTTAGTGTAATTCAAGATATCATAGTATGAGCCATCAATTTTTATTAATATACTGTATATCGACTCATATAGCTACATAACTCAGCAAACAATGCAATTATTAACGGAATTTTAGCATTTATTGTATTTTTATTACATCAAAAAACCTTATACTTTTAAGGTAACTGTTGGCTCAATATCTATTCATTAAGAGCGAAACTATAAGATACATTTGCAAAACGTAATATATCTCCCAGCTTTATAAGTACCTTTGAATGGGGTTGAATATTTTCTTCGTTAACGAATGTTCCATTAGTCGACCCCATATCTGTGATATACAATTTCTCTTCTTCCTGCGTGATCTTTGCATGTACACGACTAATCGTTGACTCCGTAATAACAGCATCCATACCATCCGTTATTTTTCCTATATAGAATGGAAACTCTTGTAGTTTCAGTTGTTTATACTTATCATCTTCTGGTAGTAAAACATATTGTGTCTTTAAATTTGTAATATTAGAGATTTTATCATTCTCTAAAGTATCGTCTGTTTCATTGCACGCCTCTACAATAGAAAGTAATTGTGTACATTCACTTAAATCATCTTCCATCACTTCCTGTGTCTTCTCTTTTATATAAATCTCATTATTATCATCCAGATTTATTCTGTCTTCTGATTGGTTGAGTACATTCATTACCGGTTGATTGAGAGCACTCGTCACTGGTTGCTTAATATATTCTACAATAGGTACCATCTTCTCTACCTTTTTCTTCGGGTCGAACATCTTACTTCCAATATACACAGTTATAGAAGCTACAATTAAAATAACCGCAACTAATTTTTTAGCTTCTAATCCTTGACTTACAGAATACACAATGACAATTAACATAATCAACAAAGTTACTAATACAACAGAATAGCTTAGTGCAGAGTACTTACTTACTAATCTCTCACTTTCTTGACGGCTCTCCATAATTGGCCGCTTAATCAGTTGTTTCCTCGTTAATTCAACTATTTTTTCTTTTTCGGTATTCTCACATATTATTTCACACGCTTCTGTCTTTCGAATCTCATCTGTTCCTTGATTCTCAACTAGTTTTTGACTCTCATCTAGCCTTTGATATCCATCTAGCTCTGGATTCCCATTTAATTTCTGACTCTTTTCCAGAATCTTATCCTCTTTAAATTTCTTCTTTTCCTTAAATACTGTTATAAGCGTATCAATTGATGCCTCTTTTCTCTTACTTTCGTGATACATGGCATAGACTAATAAAACGGCTCTCTCATCCTCATAATCTATATGGTCCATTAAGAACTCCGATAATTCATTAATCTGTTGAATTATATCACTATGATAATGCACGTAGTATATAAAACGATAGAGATTCTTCCCCATATCATAAAAGATATACTCTGGTAAAATCACTAGATTTGTTTCATCTAATAAATACTCACAACAAGCATCTATTGCTCCAAATACAGAACTATACAGATGCTCACAATCATCGTTTTTTATTTTCCTTCTTTCATTCCAATTGAATATGGCTTGGTTACTAGTTATATCATAGCCGTACCTAGCCCTTTCATTCAGGTAGGTTATCTGAACATCTAGCAAATATGGGATCTTATTATTCAGAAGCATTGGTATCTCGTAAAGCTCTTCCATTCCAGCCTCTGCAATATTATCCTCCGCATTATCAAGTAAAACATAATTACGGTATGTCTCTCTTCTATACTCCACTTTAAGTTCCATTACTCTCCTCCCCTAATGATGTCCCTTAATTTTTTAATACTTTCATCACCTATCTCTGTTCCTTCCGCCAGACTTGATAGGACTGTAAACTTTCTTACAAATTCAGTGGGATAAAACACCTCACCTTCAGATGTTTCCCTATAACTCATTCTTTCTTCTCCTAACAATAAACGAACTGGCGCTATTGGAATCTTTACATTACACTCTACACTAACTGTTATCTGTGTACATTTTATATCTACTTTAGGCTGCATAACCTTGGTTATCAACAGCTGCTTCTCCAAGGCATTAATTAGACGCTTACTATACACATCGTTCTCATCAGAGAAATCGCCATCTATAAAGAAGAATATCCCTCGATCGTTAATATGAGAATAACTAATATGTTCTCCGTCAGATTCCATCGGATACTTTGCAGCTGTATTGCATTCAAGTAGAATTTCGTTAATGGTCTGATTAATAACAAGATAATCATGTAAATACATTCCTGCATAAATAATTGAAAAAATCACATACATTACAATTGGAAAGATCATCGATATCTCTACCGTAATACTCCCTTTGTAAAGATAATTATATTTTTTTATTATGGGATATCGTTTATCCATGAACCAACACTCCTATGTAACCTATAAAGATAAAGGGAATGAACGCTATCGAGTAATGCCTATTTACCTTTTTTATCATTAATAATAATCCTGACCATATAGCACTTAATGTTAAGGCATATAAGAGCACCACGCCAATCCCTTCAAATCCTAGATAAGCTCCAAGTATCATAACTAGTAATCCATCACCAGCACCTATTTTTTGCCTAGTGATATAACTAATACCTAAAAAGAAAAAACCTATTAATATTCCTCCTAACAAACCCATAATTGTTACCGGCCTAAAGATAACATAATTAATAATCACTATTCCGAAAACTATAAGTAATAAAACATTTGATACTTGTTTTTTCTTGAAATCAACAATAGCCAATAATCCTAAAATACAAGTAATTACTATCTTAATAATCCATTCCATACTTTGACCTCATTTCCTTGCTGCTTTTTATAGATCTCAGATTTTGATTATAACGATCTCTCAAACTATATTCTTTCTATTGTTTACTACACCTCGTACATGCTCGTCGATCACCAATCTCTGATCGTTTAATTACCTTTATTGTCCTCTTTAATCCACTACAGTTGGCGTTATTATGATAACGATTCCCTTGTTTTGTAATATAGTAGTACTCTTGTTTTCCTGGTTTGCAAATCTCACATTTATAATACTTACCACCCGACGAATTTCTTTGATTATCCAAACTAGCATGTGGAATTTTGGTTATTGATAACTTAAGATATGTACACACTTTACTTTCATGATATACGGTTCCTGTTTCCGTAATATAAACACTGTCTTCATCACCATCTTCTTCATCATCAGGATTTGAGTTTCTTAATCCAACAAATACTCTTACCTTAGATTTTTGTACAACGTAATAGTCATCTATAATAGCTAAACCAATAGGGATATGCACCTTATACTGTACAGCAACGTCTGCAATATTGGTTTCGATATCATAAGAGGAAAGCAAAAAGTTCAAACCTTGCATACCACCCACAACACAGGATTTATTAATTGTACTCTGATCTACCACTTCGCTAAATTTCGCCTGCATTAAACCACTAGTAATTAAATACGTTGCAATTTCCTTAGGATCTATAATACTTTCTTCTTTTTCATTATCTTCTTTATTGTTTTCTTTATTGTTTTCTTTATTGTTTTGATCCTGATCCGTTTGATTGCCCTCTCCATCAAGCCCATAATTTAGAACATAATCATATACGTATCCTATTTTCTCGCAGTACCTTACTGTTTGCAAAAGGCTTTGCTGTATCTCTTCTTGTACACTTAGCACTTGCAAAAAGAAGATAAAAGAATACATAGCTAATATGAAGATTGGCAAAACCAAAGATGCTTCAACCGTGATGGAAGCTTTGGATGATTTATTATTATTCATATAGTATAAAGGTAGAGTGGGATATTCTTTCTTCTGACACGCGATTTTCAACCATATCTTATTGGATTTTGCTTGAAGAGAGTTTCCTTTATTTAGCTAGATAGGGATTTCTAGCTTATGGTTCATATTTAGAATTGGTTAATAATAATGATTAATTTGAATTAAGAAATGAGGACTTGCCTTTTAGAGATTTGATTTAGATTTGTCAGAAGAAAGAACATCCCACTCTACCTTTGTTTACCTCCTAATTAATAAATGTTATTGTTAATAGGCCTCTATATCTTTTACTTTAAACGAATAGTATCCTTCTGTTTCTCCTAATATTGTTTTAATGAACGGAAATGTTATGAATTTCTCTGGTAACTTCATGCATGCTAGTACCTCCAGCCCAAAGACACAGTTTGATATGTAAAATCCACTACCTAATTCCTTTTGCATATTCATCTGTATAATATCCATGGAACGATAACAGTTTTTCTTTGTCCCGTTCATTATTAAGAATAAACGAAGATAATTACTATATATAAAATCGCCAATATTTCCTTGGTCTTTTGGATACTTACTCGCCAACCCTGCAATATTATTTTTACTCATAGTTAGCAAATCTTTATATGAAACCTTAAAGGTTGTTTTTGACTTAAATAACGGTACACTTCTGCCATCTAATAAAGCATATGTATCTACTAACGCTTCTAACATTGCCCATACAAGCAAGATAACAACCTTTATTAGTGTAACTAATGGTGCTAAGCATGTGAATCCCACAAGTGCTGCCGCCGTTGCATATGCCGAAGTATTCTTCTCTTTATCTGTATAAATATATATATAATTCATCAAAGTTCGCATTAATATAAGCTTTGTTGCTACACTGCTTAAGTTCTCTTTGTCTGTAATATGACCTGATATAATATATTCTAGTTCATACTGTAGTGTATTAGGCTCATTCTCACTCCCCTTCAACTCATTCGACATCTCTATACCACTACTAGCACTCTTCTCATTCAATTTGCTATTATCACTTGTTTGTTCTTTATCACTTTGCGTATACTCACCAAAGAAATCCATCTGGTATTGATTCAGCAACAATTGTTCCGCCAAATCATTGGCAACGCTATTATCTACAGCAAACACATTCTTAATATCAGAATTATACTGATTATCTTTGCACCCTTCTAAGATACTTTCACAATCTGATTCCGGTTCTTCGGCTTTGATACTCGCTAATAAAGAAGGTAGATTTTCTTCCTTTATACTCCCATCTGATATTGAATCCATATCCTCTACGACCAAACTTAGGATACCTTCTGTAAAAAGGCTGAGTATATGATCAACCGGACTTTCTACCTCTGGTTCAATCACGAGGGTTGAATAATCAAATCTGAGAGTAGATACCTGATATCCCGATAATAGTTGCTTATTGGATTGCAACACTTTTTTATATTCCTCAAGCGATTCTGATTCCTTAGTAATTGCATACGAACTAGTTGAATATACGGAGTCTAATATGCTGTTATTTTCAATTAATGTAGGTCGCATTGATACTGCACTTGAAGCTGATAATAAATCACTATTATCTTGCATCCCAAGATACTCTTTCATCTCTACGATATCTTCTTGAAATTCGTTATATAATTCTTCACCGATTTCTTCCTTCTTGCCTTCCACTACTTCTTCGTATCCATCGACTTCTTTGGATATCTCCCTACTCTTACCTTCTATACGGGTAATTGTATTAAGTGCATCTGCTATCCGGGTCCCGGTACTAACAATTACATCACGAATGTCTTCTTTATTGTCCTTTAAGGAGGTTATGTACTGATCAAGGTTCTTAGTCTCATCCCGTATAGAGGAGGATACTGATGAAATTGCTGCCTCAATCTCTTTTAGTCGAAGCTCTTCTGCTGACTCACTAGTTGACTCCCCTTCACCTTGGCTATCTCCGCCTTCTTGTGTATCACCATCAGCTTTTGGGTCATCTGTTTCTGGTACCTTCGGTTGACTAACGATAACCACCTCTAATTTCGATCTTTCTTCTTCAAGCTCCTCCTTTTGTTTCTCTAAACTTTCAATCGTTTTATTACAAACAACCGCTTTGTCACAATACCCAATACTACTTTGTAATACTGATGATATATTGAAGTATTTATTCGATAATGAGTTATATACGATTTCTTTATTAATCCCAAGAGCATTCATAGAGGGAGCTTCCGCAACGATTCTCTTTGCAAATGCATTCTTTACTTTTATAGCACCTGCTTTAGTGACACGAACTCCATTCTCGTCTGTATCAATACCTTCTACCTGAGACATCAACTTAAGCATGTCCTTACTTAACTCTCCTAATGATTCTTGTGTCTCTAATTTCTTTTCCATGATTTCTGAAGTATATTCAGAAGATTCATAAAGGTTAAACTTTTCCAAAACCTCCTTAATAGCATCTCCTGGAGCACTATATTTCATAAAAGCAAGAACCTGATTCAAAAAGAGCGCCCCATCGTAATCGGTAAGCATTGCTATGTTACTTACTTCCAAAGAATCCATTGCAACTCCCTTAAGATTTTCTTCCATATATGTACTTATTTCTTTAATAATCTGTTCCTCTGTTGTCTCGCCCGGTTCACCATTCAAGTTATAACCAAATATGCGGTAAGAATCGTATAATTCCCTTTGATAAAGGGAATAGAATGAGTCAACACTGGCTGTTAGAACAGATTTTCCTACCCCTCTTGCCCCTTTAATTCTAGCGGACTCAACAACAATACATAGTATCGAAACTACAAGTAATAATATTATAGTAAGATAAACAGTAATACTTGCCTGCTTTCCCTTATTATAGCTCATCTGTCTTAGTCGCTGCCTTCTCAAATAATCCTCTTATGAAATCTTCTACCTGCCCTTTAAACAAAAGAACTAATGCTATTAATATAATAATTATTAGTACCAGCTCAACAACCCCTAGTCCATCTTCTTCTTTTAAAAATCCTTTTATTATGTTTGTAATTTCATTCTTCATATTGGTCTACCTTTCTTTTACATCTGCATAAATGCAGGAATCATTATAATGGCTAATACTATGAATAGCATTAAAACCATTGGTCCTAATAATTTAGTTCCAGCCTCTTCACCAAGCCTCTTCGCAACCTCTTTTCTTTCTTCAAATGCTTGTATTGCCTCATATTCTAATAACTGTAACAAATCTGCTGTACCTTTTTTCGTATTCTGTACAAGTAGAGAGCTTAATTTCATATAGGGAACTAGCTGAACTCTTCTGCCAAAATGATCATAAGCCTCTATCTCCGTTACACCGTTTTGTATCTCATTATGAGTAGCTACCATCTCTTCATATACATAACGCTTCGTATTGAGTGCTTTATTCTCACACTTGTTCTCATATTCGATGCACATCTTCCCCCATGCATTCTTGATGGTCATACCTGCTCCCACAAGTAACACTAACTTATTAATAACATCTGGATAGTCAAGAAGCATCTGCCTGTCTTTCTTCTTTTTTTCCTTCTCAAGTTGTGAATAACCACTAATTCCGATACATACAACAGCTACAATTCCAAGTAAGTTTATTATATATTTGTCCTTGCCATCGTTATCTGAATACGTTAGATCCTGATCTTCAATTACTTTCGGAAGTTCGATATACTCTTCTTCTGGGTCTTCTACTTGCCTGTTATATATCTCTTCTTCTAATTGTAAGAAAAGTTTCTCCTCAGCAGTCTTTTCTTTTGGAAACACTACCACATTAATTGGATACATAATCTTTGTATCATAATAACTTAGTGTTGCTGTAATGGTTACTAGAATACCTTCTACTTCCTCCTCACTAATTGTAATTTTACCATCACTACTTATAATTTCTTTCTGGTCAAAATCCCAAGAAACACCCACTTGCAGATCAGGGATTTTTCGAATCAAAGATAACTGTTCTGTAACATGCTCATAAGAAACATTATCTCCTATAACAACCTTATCAAGGTACTTCATTGCCTTTTCCAAAACTTCATCTATCTTTTCGCTTTGGGTATAATGCCTCTCTTGAAGCCTAATTTCAACATCCTGCCATACTTTATCCACACCGCCCACATCTAAAGTGACTGTCGTTTCCTCCTCCCCATAATAGGGTCTTTTAATAAAATAGGAGTTTTTTATTAAACTTGTCTCAGATAGACTTGCAAGAATTGATACTGCATTAATACATAATACTAAGAATAATATAGTCGATACTAGTTTACATAGATGAACCGTTGTTTTATCCTTTGGTTCTTCTCTGACATAAATACGTTGCATCGATTCATACACTTTATGATAAATTTTCTTTCCTATACTTAGCCTACCTACGAGGTGTATTAAGTACAAACTAGACGGATACAGATATACTAAGCCTTTTGTACCCTCTGAATTCTTTGCTAATTTATGAATCTCCTCTTTTTGATATCTTGCAGTTACTAGGATAAATATGAAAAGTATGATTATAATACTTGAATTTATTAAAAGAATAAGTAAACCTTCTTTCCTACGTTAATTACTATCGCTAGCAAACTAAATCTAAACATCAATGGCTAGTATACGGTTCATTAGAGTAAAGCTTACCATATATATAATTAGAGCTATTGTCATTACAAGCCATCCTACTATGTTATGATACAGTGGATCTAAAAAACCAGGTGAAGAGATCTTCATATAAAGAATTATTCCTATTGGTATAATCCCCATGATGTTTGCCTCAAATTTTTTGGCAGACATCATAGTAATAATCTCTCTAGTTACTTCAATCTTATCTCCAATCATTCTACTTGTAGAGCGCAGAATCTTAATTAAATCTCCACCTGTCCTTTTAGCAGTAGCAAATACTTCTGATAAACTCTTAATATCATCCACCATACTCCTTTGCGCAAAGTCCTCAAGTGCATTCTCTACTGGTACATTCATCTGTATCTGATACACGATATACTCAAATTCTGGAATAATCATTGTTTCATTTAAATACAATAACTGAAGATCTTTTATAGCCTGTACAAAGGCATTCTCCACTGAATACCCCGTACTTAGTGCTGCAACTAACGCTTGAACACCTTCACGAAATTGTAAGGTTAATTCCCACTTTCTATCTCTGCACTTCTTCTTACATTGATACTTTACATAGAAGTAAGTTAGTGGACTACATATTAATATAATTGCTATACTCTGATAGAAAATCCATAAAACTACACCTATTACAAACAATCCTTGGATATAACATTGAATCTTCTCCTCTAAACTCATGTCATATACACTATAGTTAATCGGGCTCCACCCTTTCTCCTGTATCACGTACTAACCAACTCCTCATTATCATTCTTATTACACTCAATAATCTGCAGCCCTGCTCGCTGTAGTTTTTCTGTATTAATTAATGGATTTCTTGACCGTTCTAGCTTCCCAATTTCTTTTGCATCTCTATCTTCATTCATAACAAATTGGTATAAAGGGTTAACTATAATCTCTTCTCCCGAGACTTCTAATACTTCACTAATCTCTAGAACCTTCCTTGATTTATCTCTTAATCTCCCAAGATGAACAATAATATCGATTGCTGAACTTATCTGCTTTCGAATCGCCTGGACCGGCATATCCACCCCTTGTAAAACAAGAGCTTCTAGTCGATTAAGCATATCTTTGACAGAGTTGGCATGTCCGGTAGATAAACTTCCGTCATGTCCTGTATTGTAAGCGGCCAATAAGTCAATTGCTGCAGAGTCTCGAATCTCACCAACCACAATTCTATCAGGTCGCATACGGAGGCTTGATTTGATTAAATCTCTGATTGTAATTGCATTCTTACCTTCGACATTTGCATTCCTACATTCTAATCGAACAAGATTCACGATACTCCTAATCTGTAATTCAGCAGAATCCTCTATTGTAATAATACGTTCATCCTCTGGTATATAATTCGAAAGTGCATTAAGGAATGTGGTTTTACCAGATCCAGTTCCTCCGGATATGAATATATTATATTTTGCTTTAACTAATATACAAAGAAAGTCCGCAACCTGTGGTGTTAATGCTCCAAATTCAATTAACCCCTCCATTGTAATAGGTTTTTCAGGGAATTTACGTATCGTAAGGATTGGCCCATCGAGGGCAATTGGTGGTAAAACTACATTTACCCTTGAACCATCTTGTAATCTAGCGTCAACAATTGGTGATGATTCATTAACAATACGATTTGTTCCTGAGACAATGGTTTGAATTACATCTTGAAGGCGAATATCGGACTCAAACTCTTGTTCACACTTTGTAATTCTTCCTTTTCTCTCAATAAAGATATTCTTTGCCCCATTAATCATAATTTCTGTAACAGAAGCATCATCTACTAATTCTTGTAACACATCTAACCTTCGCAAGGAATTATATAATTCCTTTCTTAATCTCACCTTCTGTTCGATAGTAATAAATGTGACTTCACCAAAACCTAATATCTCCTGATCGATTAACTTCACTAATTGTTCATCTGCTAACTCCCTTTGAGATGTAACTTGTTTTATTACATTTTGCTTAATTTTAGATTTTATCTCTAAGAAAGCATTACCTTCATCAATTTCACTTTTTCCCATTGTCATACCTTTCTCTGCTGAATATCACAGATCTAATTGTAATCTGTACCAATAATGGACTGGCTAAATCTATGCACATGTCATAAGAAAATCCATGTACTTATCCACAGGGTTAGGTAGTTAATAACGGTTCTATGTACATATCCAGTTGATTTTCCCTAAAGATAATATCTTGAAAGTCCTTTGTATGAAATTGGTTTGTATCTATAAACGGTAACTCTTTAACTTCCTCTTTTCTAATAATTCCTTTTGCCGTAAGCATATCTAATAACATCGTATTCTCCGTATTATAGTGCTCCTCATTAACCTGCTCTATATAGATGGAATTTGACTTAATTAGTATCTCCTCTTCTACGGAAGTAATTTGCTTCATACATATGACCACTTTCGTACAACCTAATTCTTCTTTTGCCTCCTCAATTATGTGATTAATATCCTTAGCCTCCATAGAGAATACATCCGAGTAATGGTCTACCTGTGGAATATATAATATATTCCCAACCATTCTATAGGTCTGTTGTGTATTTAGAACAAGCTTTTCTCCCTGACGGTAATAATATAGAATATCACTCAATCCCATCTGGTGCTCTGTCCACAGAATCTTCTCCAAACAACTAAATGGATTGAGATTTAAATATAATGTCTTATCTTCTTTACTTACATACTTAGCAATTGCTAATGCAATAACTGCTGTACTAATAGAGCCTGTGGGTGACAAAATACTTATAATTTGATTATCTAATTCTTCCATTCTTTTTTCTTGTCTACCACCGGCTATTAATCTTTCATTAATACTATGTAGTATATTCTTTGCTGACTGATATCTATAAATCTTCTCTAATTCATTAACATTATCCATCTCTTCAACAAGCTCGATAGTAAGTATATCTAACTTAATAAGATCTTCTTTCACCAAAGAACTTACGGATTGACTTATGATAGCGATACTTATCCTGTTCTTGCGAATATACACAAGAAACATCTCCACATCTGTAAAGACTTGAATTGCACTGATATCGGTCCTGTTCGTTCTAATATATCTAGCTAATGCTGTTGCATAAGTAGCATCATTATCTAGAATAACAAAACACTTAGTGATATAATTCACCTCCAATTATAAGAATTGTGCTTAACAAAATAGGGAATGAAAAATGTATTACATTTTTCTTCTTAATTGAGATACTACTATAGGGAGCGATTTTTTTGAGATAAAACGATCTGGTAATATATTCTGCAAGAGCCTGCAGTTGAACACGAAAGATATTATGACGAAATAATTTAATTATAGAAAAAACACCACCTATTATGAATGCCACAATAATCACTTGTATCCCTTGTTTCATTCCTAGAAAACAACTAATCAATGCAAACAGCTTAATATCTCCTGCACCAATAGCACGAATATAATAGATTGGCAAAAAAACAATACAGACCAAAAACAAAGTACCACAACAATTTAATACGAATAAAAAGGACCCTCTAAGAAATTGAAAATAAAAACTGAGAACCAAACCACTCAGAATAAGTTTGTTTGGAATATGATATGTCTTAAAATCAGACACTGTAGCAAGTAGTAACAGAATTACAAGAACTGTAAATTTAACTATACGATAACCACCTCCAAGGTAGTTCCCTATGTGCATCTCTATGTTCCATATATTACCTTTTATTTTTTTGTTTGTCAACTATTTTTTTACAATTTCTTTCATAATATAATCTACGTTTCCAATATAGTCGTAAATGCATACTTCTATGACAAAGTATTCATACATAACCATGCGTAGGTCAACATCTCCATTTAAAGTCGTTGACCTACTTCCATGCCCCCCTAGCCCCTAACATTATAATAAATCATAATAGCGTATAACATTAGTATGCCAGGCATACCTAGCAGACCAATAGATGCAATATTAATCTCGTTTATTCCTGGTACTTGTTTTACCCCAAAGTTTACCAGCACACTATTAATACAGTATAACAAAACTACGCCTAGCAAAGCACGAAATGCAAAGTTAACAAGCCACTCAATTTTCTTAAAGAAAATGGCTAATACTATAACTAATAAACAAACTCCTATTATAATTATATAAGTAATTTCTTTCATAACTACCTCCAATACTTTAAAACACGTCCTCATACTTAAATATATAGGTTTTTTCCAAATTTATTCAAATAATTAGTATAAAATTACAATTAAAATACTATAATATATAGAGTAGTAATTTACTCATTTATCATGTCCTTTAAAGGTAGGTGTAAAATTGAAGAAGAAATTGAAATTCAGACAAAAAGAAGAAGAGTTACTGCTTCTTGAGATTAGTAAAGCAAAATTAGCGTTAGAGTCTGCATATTCTAATTTTGAGAATGTTGTTGATCCTGATTTGATAGATTGCTACATCTATGAAGTAAATGCAGTACAAAAAAGGTACAAGTATCTGTTAAAGCAAGCAAAGCAATTATCAGACGAAGATATGGCAGAACAAATTATATAAATAAATTCGAAAGAGCCTTGGACAAGTATCCAAGGCTCTTTCTTAGCATACATATTTTATTCAAAGAGACAGTATTGTCCCAAGAATAACAACGAAAAAAACTTTTTTATTTCAACACCACTATGGAATAAGGGGGCATACTTAATACATCCCCATCAAGCGTAACCGCAGCTCCATTGGTAGATAAATATCCGCGAATCTCTTCTATAATGATATCTGTATCTGTTAACTTAACTTCTACCTCTTCTTCAGATAGATTATATAAAATAGCAATACTACTATCTTCATAACTTCTTGTAATCGCAGCAATATCTCCTTGATTAAGGCTATCAATTACCTGCGTTGTCCCCCTTGCTATCTCAGGATTCTCATTTCTAAGACGCACTGCACGCTTATAATAATTATTGATTGACATTGGATCATCTACCTGATCCTCATAGGTTCCAAAGTTATGCGTCACTGCTTCCATATCCTCAGGTCCAAATGTCATTCCTGTAAGATTTGTAGTTGACCAATACATTGGTGCACGCTTGTTTTCATCACGTCCACTACCGCTCATTCCAAGCTCTTCTCCATAGTAGATAAAGCTGTTTCCTGCCATCATGAGATTCATTCCCGCTGCCATCTTAATCTTGTCTTCATCATAATTAAAATAGCCTGCAGCTCTAGCTGTATCATGATTCGTAAAGAAGGATGCATCGATTGCATTCTCATTATATGATTTGAACTTATCTTGCACCGTTACCATCGCTCTACCAAAACTACTTCCTGAATTGTTATCACCAGTGTAATTAAGGGTTGTTACAATCTTTCCTTGTTCCTGAGCAAAAGGAAAATTAAACAGACTATCAATACCACTTTGATAATACTGGGACATAGTTCCGAAAGAATCCCAAACTTCTGCTACCAAATAGTTATCCGGATTTATCCCTTTTACATAGTCAGTAACCCATTTTAATACCTCTACATTCTTTTCTGTATTACCAGAATAGAATTCTTTTGCTGCATCAAGACGGAATCCACCGACTCCCATATCAAGCCAATACTTCATAATATCCTCAAAATCTGATCTTAGGTTCATATCAGCCAGATTTAAGTCCGGCATCTGATCCCAGAAAACAGCTTCATAGTACCAATCTCCTTGTCCAGTGGAGTAATAAGCCCCCTGATTAGGTTTTCCTTCAACAAAATTATAGTACTTACAATATGGATTGTGTTCTCTACAAAGCTCTTTATGCGTACAATTTTTTTGTCCGCATGGCTCTATTCCCAAACTCTTTACAGCAGACCTAAACCATTCATTCTGTGTGGAAGTATGATTGATTACGAAGTCTATAATCACCTTAATTCCACGCTTATCACATTCAGCAATTAAGTTCTTAAAATCATCTAAGTTTCCATACTCTGGATCAATATCATAGTAATCAGCCACGTCATACTTATGATACGTTGTAGATGGCATAATTGGCATTAACCATATGCCGTTGATGCCTAGATCTGTATCCGTTGTATCATCACCATCATTAAGGTAATCTAACTTAGCAATCAGCCCATCTATATCTCCAATTCCGTCGCCGTCGCTATCATAATAGGAATAAAGGAATACCTCATAATAGGTTCTATAGATGTCTTCAATTACATTCAAATCTTGATTATATGTATACTCTACGTACTTACTTTGTTCTTCTGAAGTTTCCTCTTTTACTGCCTCATCAACCTGTTCTTCAGCATCACCATTATTAACTGTATTATCTTGTATGCTACTTACATCTGTATCTCCCATATTAGTCGCATTCCCTTTAGATTTTGAGGAGCAACTACTACATACTAACATACAGATTATAAGCACCATAGACAATATTTTCTTACTTTTCATAGATACCTATGCCCCTTCTCCATGCATTTTTAACAGGCAATTGCAAAAATAGATGAGGCTGGCAAAAGACTTTCATCTCTCTGCCAGTCTCAAAGCATCCTAATTTTATTAAGCTTAACCTTTTACAGAACCACCTGTAGCTCCCTCTACATAATACTTCTGCATAGCAATAAACAGTGCTGCGATTGGAATTGATACAAGAACGGATCCAGCCGCATACCTCGTGAACCATTGGTTAATAAATTCTCTCTCTAGCATCTTAAATAATCCAAGTGCCACAGTGTATTTATCATAGTTATCACCCATGATAACACTAACGAAGATATAATCTAACCAAGGACCCATGAAACTCGTTAATACTGTATATACAATAATGGATTTTGATAATGGTATCGTTAGCTTGGTAAATACCTGCCATTTTGTTGCTCCATCGATCCAAGCTGCCTCATCAATTGCTTTGGGTACGGTATCAAAGAACCCCTTAGCAACATAAAATCCAAGGCCTGCTCCACCTGAGTATACTAGTACCAACGCTAATAATGATTGAGTTAAACCGACACCCTTTAAGATATAATATACGGCGATCATTGACATGAATCCAGGGAACATACCAAGAATTAGCGCAATATTCATTAAGGGTTTTCTCATCTTAAATCTTAATCTTGACATTACATATGAAGTAGCTAATACATAGAATGTTGATATTAAACAAGAACACACTGCTACTATGAAAGTGTTTGCAAACCATTTTGCAAAGTAGAACTGATTTGTATCTGTAAACAATCTCTTATAGTTATCAAGCGTATATCCTTTTGGGAAAAAATACGATGTATAAGTACCTGGCTCAGCACGGAATGAAGTTAATACAACCCATACGATAGGCACTAACCAGATAACCGATAAAACAATGAGGACAAGATACGAGAAAAAATTTGCAGTCTTTTTTGCTTGTGACATCGATCTAGTTTTTTTACTCATTATTGGAAATCCTCCTCACTCTTATAGGCTGATGTTCTCCTATATGCAATTAATGAAACGACTGCAGAAAGAACAAATACTAAAATACCGATTGTTGCAGCAAATGAATAATCCTTACGGTTAACTGTTAACTTATACAGCCATGTAACAAGCAAATCGGTCTTACCTGCTTGATAATAATCAAGTGATGATGGCCCGCCTCCCGATAACAAGAAAATAACATTGAAGTTATTAATGTTACCTATAAACTGCTGGATTAGATATGGACCTGTAACAAATAATACATATGGTAATGTAATCTTAACAAACATAGCAATTGGTGATGCACCATCAATCTTAGCTGATTCATAGATATCTTCTGGAATATTCATAAGTACACCTGTAGTAATCAACATAGTATATGGAACGCCAATCCACAAGTTAACCACGAGCACTGTGACTCTTGCCCAAGTTGCTTGTGTTAAGAAAGGAATATATGAAGATATTAAGCCTGCACTTTGCAACATACCATTAATAGGCCCTTCGTCTGCAAGCATATTTTTCATAATTAATAAAGATACGAATTGTGGTACTGCGATCGATAATACGAAAATTGTTCTCCACAATCCTTTAAATTTAACACCTTTACGGTTAATGAGCATTGCTAACAACATACCAAAGATATAGTTGAGTCCTGTAGCAAATACTGCCCATATAATTGTCCAGCCAAATACTGGCCAGAATGTTTTGGTAATTGTTTGTCCCGAGAATAATACTGTTTTAAAATTAGCAAGCCCTACCCAAGTAAAAAGATTTCCTGGTGGCTGATGACCATTATCAAAGTTGGTAAATGCAATTAAAATCATAAATACCAACGGTAATATTGTAAATATTAAAACCCCCATCATAGGGAAGAATAATAATGTCTTATGTAACTTAGCATCAAAATGCTCTTTGATATCGCTAATAAAAGAAGGCAATTTTTTTCCCTTTTCTTTTATTTTTTGTGCTTCAAAAGCAGCTTTTACGTTTGCCTTCCACGCAATAAAAAATGCCGCTATGATAAACAGTGCAACAACACCATAAAGTAACATTAACATAGAGTTATCACCTGGAACTATCTTCACATAAGGTGGTTCAGATAAAACAACCTGTTCTTGTGTCTTTGTTCCAAGATTTTGTAGCCCTGATAACCCCGCTACACCTGCCATAACCATATAGAAAATAAACCCAAGTTCCATTGAAAGGAATATTAAACCTTTGATGATTTGCCCCCTAACAAGGTTTGATAAACCCATAATGAAAAACGATAATTTAGTAAAGATATCGCCTTCCTTAAACGCGCGGCCAATGAACTTAAAGACATTTTCTGATTTAACTTTGCTATTCTTGTTCACAACTGTGCCTCCCTTATCTCTTGATAAAATATGCTATGCTAAATAGACTTTTATTATAATCAAGTACCCGCTAAAACTTAACGGGTACTTGATTTAGGATACTTATTAAACTAACTGCTTGAATTCCGTTTGACCCGGAATGTCATTCGTTACAATCAGAATTAGTTTAACGTAGCAAGTATATTGTTAACGAAATCATCTAACTTAGATTGTAAGTTATCTGCTGTAATAGATCCGTCCATTAAACCAGTACCAAATGCTTCAGCTGGTGTCCAGTAATTTCCTGTTTGAGCAATTGAAGTTTGAAGTGTTGCATTTTGAGATTGAGCTGTCATAGCTGCAAGAGCTTGGTTAGAAGACATTGCTTCAGTATCATTTGCTAAAGTTAAGTTAGTAGGACCATAGCTGAATTGTTCAAAACGAGTCTTTTGGCTAGACTCATTTGTTAAGTACTCAGCTAATGCCATAGCTGCTGTTGGGTTAGCTGTTTGAGAGTTAACACCATATAATTTGAAGTTAGCCATACCACCTAATTGAACTGTTTCACCATTTGATAATGTGATAGTTGGAAGTGGAGCTGTTCCGAAGTTATCTCCTAATGATTTTTGAATAGCTTCTGCATTCCAAGTACCCGAAGCTGTTGCACCAAGAGTACCAGCTTCAAAAGCTGCTAATAATAAGCCATCATCGTGGTTAGCAAATTTAGTATTCTTAGCAAGATTTAATAAGTATTCACCTACTAATAAACCTCTTTCATTATTGAAATCACATACTGTAGGATCTGTACCATCTGGTCCGAATAATGTACAACCCGCACCAAAGAAGAATGCTGATAAGTACCAGCCATTATCGATATCATAAGAGAAGTTTGTTACACCAGAACCTAAATCTTTTGCCATCATAGCATCAAGAGATTTAATTTCTTCTTCAGTGTATTTGCTCTTATCATAATACATGAAATATGTATCTGAAGAAGATGGATATGCATACAATTGTCCATCTACTGTACAAGCTGCAATTGAAGCTTCTGTATTATTAGCAATAATTTGATCAGTGTTCATAGCTACTGGGAATAACGCACCAGCTTGAACTAATTCAGCGATTTGGTCAGAAGCAAATGTGAATACATCTGCTGCTACTGAAGGGTCTTTTAATACTTCACTTTTAGCATCTGCTTCAGAAACTACACCAAACTCAATTGTAATATTATCATTTGGATAAAGTGCTTTAAACTCTTCACATATTGCTTGAATTGAGTCTTGTTGTTCTTGAGGTCCCCATACTTTTAATGTAGCATCACCAATTGAAACTGGTTCTTCAGCTGCTGTATCATCTGTTGTTGATGCATCATCAGTTGTTGCTGTGTCATCTGTCGTTGCTGCGTCATCTGTTGTTACATCTGTGCTAGCTTTATTGTTACCATTGTTTTTCTTGCCACAAGCAGTTAAACTTGATAATGCTAATACAGTGATTAATGCTAAAGCGATAATTCTTTTCCCTTTTCTCATAATCTCTACCTCTTTCTCCTTTTTTTAACCTTATAGGTTAATGATTCGTAGCGTATTATTACGCCCACTTAATTTATATGTGATAGAAAAGCCTAACTCCCCTCCATCACATGACTCCAGGAAAAACAAATCTTGTTTTCCCTGTTGCCATGAATAAAATATGCTATGCATATTCATTCCGATAGTAATGTGACTCTTAATATAATCCTTATTTCACCTTCCAGATATCAACAGCATAATCATGGATTGTTCTATCACTTGAGAATTTACCTGCGTTTGCAGTGTTAATGAAACATTTTCTTCTGAAAGCGTACGTATCAGAGAAATCCTTGTTTGCTTGTAATTTAGCATCAACATATGATAGTAAATCTTCTAATAAGTAATAGTTATCTGGTTTATGCCAGTTTGCGCCTTTTAACAAGGAATCATATAATTCTTTGAACATTCCTGTTCCGTTATCATCAAATGTTCCATCGATTAATGTATCAACAACCCTCTTAATTCTTGGATTTGAATTATAGATTACATTTGGATCATAGCTATCCTTGATCTTTTCTATATCTTCAACTCTTGCACCAAAGATGTAGTTATTCTCTTCTCCAGCTTGTTGTACGATTTCTACGTTAGCACCATCATAAGTTCCAAGTGTAACTGCACCGTTTAACATGAATTTCATATTACCAGTACCAGATGCTTCTGTACCTGCAGTTGAGATTTGTTCTGATATATCTGCTGCTGGAGTAATCTTCTCCGCATAAGACACATTGTAGTTATGAACAAATACAACTTGAAGTTTATCGTTAACATCTTTATCTTCGGAAATCATCTTACCGATTTCGTTGATGAATTTGATAATACCTTTTGCTCTAAAGTATCCAGGTGCTGCTTTTGCACCAAAGATAAATACTGTTGGATTAAAGTCTTTGATTCTTCCTTCTTTTAATCCGTAGTAGATATCTAGAATAGAAAATGCATTAAGTAATTGTCTCTTATACTCATGTAATCTCTTAACTTGAATATCAAAGATGAATTCTGGATTAATTTCTATTCCTTCTTGTTTCTTAATGTAGTCAGCAAGTTGACGTTTTTTGATATTCTTGATATCTCCAAATTGTTTAATTACTGCTTTGTCATCTTTGAATTTCTCAAGATCTTTTAATTTGTCAAGATCAGTAATCCATGAATTGCCGATCTTATCACTAATGAATCCTGATAATTCCATATTCGCAAGTGCTAACCAACGACGTTGTGTAATACCATTTGTCTTGTTATTGAAACGTTCTGGGTAGATTTCATACCATTCATGTAATGCATCATTCTTAAGAATCTCTGTATGAATCCAAGCAACACCGTTTGTGGAATGACTTGCATAGATTGCTAAACGAGCCATATGAATCAAATCATTCTCATCAATAATATAGTACTTCTTTTGATCTTCTTCTGAGATACCAAGTGATTTTAATTCCTTTAATAAAGCTTTATGAATCATAACAACGTATTTGTATACGTTAGGAATAACCGTTTTGAATAACTTAACCCACCATTTTTCAAGTGCTTCAGCCATAACTGTATGATTTGTATAAGCGAAAGTTTCTTTTGCTATCTTAAATGCTTTTGCAAATGTCTTACCTTCTTGTTCCATGAATAAACGAATTAATTCAGGAATTGCTACTACTGGGTGAGTATCATTTAACTGGATTGCATATTCACTTGAGAATTGACTGAAATCGTTACCGTGAACTGCCTTATAATTCTTAATAATATCTTGTAAAGATGCACTTGAGAAGAAATACTGTTGTTTTAATCTTAATTTCTTACCAGCATCCGTATTATCGTTTGGATATAATACGCTCGTAATTGCTTCTGCATCGATTCTTGCTTTAACTGATTTTTCATACTTTGAATTATTAAATGCTTCAAAGTCGAAGTTTTCTACTGGTTCTGCTTGCCATAGACGAAGGGTATTAACTGTCTTTGCACCATAACCAATAACAGGTGTATCATATGGAACAGCGTATACTGATTGATTTTTGAATTCAATAAGAATCTTTTCTTCTTCTCTTCTTACAGACCATGGATCTCCACATCTGAGCCAATCATCAGCTGTTTCCATCTGGAAACCATCTTCAAAATATTGTTTGAATAAGCCATATTTGTAACGTATTCCATAACCATTTAGTCTTACATTAATTGTAGCGCCTGAATCAAGGAAACATGCTGCAAGACGTCCAAGACCACCATTGCCAAGTGCTGCATCCTCAATATCTTCAAATATGCGAATATCGATATTGTTTTCACTCATCAATTCTGAGAATTGATTCAATAGCCCAAGATTTAATAAGTTATTATATACTAAACGTCCGATTAGAAATTCCGCTGATAAATAACATACTTTTTTACCTTTTGCCTGAATTCCTTCTTCTGGATTAACGGTCTGCATAGCCGCTTTTGATACTGCATTATATAATTGAATTGTAGTTGCTTCTTTAATTGTAGTTGCATAATCAAGTTCAAGTATTGTTTTCACGTTTGTTTTAAAATTACTCACGAGTTGTTCCTCCTTAACGTTAGCTTATTAATGTGGTTTCGTGATATTCATCATCACTGTTACATATCAGTAGCGATTATCTACCGTATATATCTGCTAATTTGTTCAGCCTCTTAATACATTCCTCAGTCAGCTGGCCTTCTGTCATTCTCCATTGCCAGTTTCCACCTAAAGAAGATGGAAGGTTCATTCTTGCACGATCATCTAGTTTAAGAATATCTTGTACTTGGAAAATTGCTACTGCTGCGTTACTCGCATAAGCTGCTTTTATGATAGCATCAGGAATATCTTTCTTTCTTTTAACACCAAGATAATCTAGTGCATATTCTTCTTCAATTTTATCTATAGTTTTAAGATAACCCACCATAGTTTGGTTGTCATGTGTACCCCCATATACAACTGTATTGCTAGAGTTATAATTATGAGGCAAGTATTCATTATCAGACCCGCTGTTAAAAGCGAACTGTAGTATCTTCATTCCTGGAAATCCAGTACGATCCATAAGCTTTCTTACTGATGGAATCATTACGCCAAGGTCTTCTGCTATTATCTTTGCATCCCCGATTGATTCCATAATTACTTTTGTCAGTTTATTGCCTGGTCCTTTTTTATATTTTCCATGCGCTGCTGTCTCACATTCAGCAGGGATTCTAAAATATCTAACAATACCAATGAAATGATCAATGCGAACAACATCGTAGAGCTTTGACGATGATTGCATTCTCTTTCTCCACCAGTCAAAATCATTATGCTCCATCTTATCCCAATCATATAATGGGTTCCCCCATCTTTGACCAGTTTCAGAGAATAAATCAGGAGGTACCCCAGCAATATTAATAGGTCTCTTTCTTTCATCTAACTCAAATAAGTCTCCGTGCACCCACACATCAGAACTATCCATTGCAACGTACAAAGGAATATCTCCAATAATTTGTATTCCCTTTTCATTTGCGTATGTTTTTAATTTAAACCACTGCTCATAGAATTTGAACTGACAGAACTTCCAAAATTCTACTTCTTCTTTTAATTCTATTTCGTACTTCTTAACCGCATTCGGTTTTCTAGAGCGAATGTCTTCTTCCCAAAGAAGCCATTCTTTGTTATCAAAATGATTTTTTATTGCCATATAAAGACTGTAATCATCAATCCAATAACTATTCTCATTACAAAACTGTATGTACTCTTTTTTCTTTTGATGATTACTTCGTACAAATGCCTTTTTCAAAATTACAAATCTGCTATTGTAGATTGCTTCGTAATCAACTTTGTCTTCTTCATCTCCCCAGAAGTGTTCATCTACTTCTGATTGTTCTAACAACCCCTCACTTATTAGCGTATCAATATCTATAAAATAAGGATTCCCTGCAAAAGCAGAAAATGATTGATATGGACTATCTCCATAGCTTGTTGGTCCCAAAGGAAGGACCTGCCAGTATTTTTGTTTTGCTTCCACTAATAGATCTACAAAATCAAAACCGGCCTTTCCAAATGTACCTATACCGTATGGTGAAGGCAAACTGCTAACGGGTAATAATAACCCAGCTCCCCTCGATAATTCTGTATTTTTCTTTTCCATGCTGTTTTACACTCTCTTATATTTTCGATAACTTTCGAAATGTTGTAATTAGAATAACACTTTAACTATAGTTTGTCAATAGAGCTTTCGACTTTTATAGTTATTTTTTATATTATTTTACACTTATATAATATTTGTTTGTTCAGTATTACTTTGCAAGTTTATATTAAATACTTAAGTAACATTGAACCTAGTACATTTGTATAAATTATTACAAATCACAATCATTATATATTTCATTACAAAAACTATAAATAGAGTTGTATTGCTCTCCTTTCCTATTATATTTTCGATAATTTTCGAAATCCTTTTACAAATTATAGCATTTAACAATATACCTGTCAATAGCATTAATTAAAATCCCCTATAAATATGACCAAATTTAAACTATCTTAATTACAAATTTCAGCGCCAAAATTTAGCACAATCACGAATTAAGTTTAACTTATTGAAAATAGCTTTTATAGGTAGTATACTTTGTACAATAGGCATAACTTTCAGGATTACTATATTTTTATCCTATAATGCAAAAGGAGGACAGAATGGCTACTATTAAAGATATTGCCAATAAATTAGGCATAGCTGTTAGTACCGTTTCAAAAGGACTTAATGGAGCTAGTGATATTAGCGACGAAATGCGTCAGTTAGTACTTGATACTGCTGTTGAGATGGGATATGCATCTAAGAAAATGCGAAGTCAAGGAAAACGTAAAGTATGTATATTAATCGAAAATATGGATTATGAGAATATCGACCAGTTTGGTTATGAGATTATTGTGGGTTTTAAACTTTCTGCAGCAAGACGTCACTGGGATGTAACAGTTATTCCTACCAATCTTAATATGCAAACGCAAGAAAAGTTTGATACTTATATGTTGAAGAATGGGTATAGCGGAGCTTTTCTACTCGGTTTTGCCCTTCATGATGACTGGGTAAAACAACTCCATAAAACTACAGTTCCAACCGTACTATTCGATAACTACATTGAGAATAACAATCATGTAGGGTATGTTGGAACAGACAGTTTTGAAGGTATTCATACAGCAGTTACACATCTATATGAGCTTGGGCACACGAATATTGCTTTTCTTAATGGATCGAAAAACTCAATGGTATCCGAACAACGTTATCAAGCTTTTGTACAAAGTATGGAATCATGTGGTCTTTCACCTCGTGAAGAATTAATTGAGTATGGTTATTACGTTCCAGATTGTGCAAAATATCACGTTCCTACTTTCTTAAAAAACGGAGCTACAGCGATTATCTGCGCAAGTGATTTAATTGCTTCAGGTGTTATAACAGAACTAACAAAGATGGGACTCCGAGTACCAGAAGATGTAAGCGTTATTGGTTTTGATGATCTTCCTATTGCCTCTCAACTTGACCCACCACTTACTACAGTAAGACAAGATCGAATTGATTTAGGAAAGAGTGCTTTCTTGTTATTAGATGGTTTAGTACATAACGTTTCAATTAGTAAGATGTTATTACGTGCTAAATTTATTAATAGAAGCTCAACTACTGACTGTACTAATACCGCAGTTTCTAAGAAAACAGCTGAAAAGACAATAATTGATGAATTTTAATAAGAGTTCGCTATTCTTTGCGAACCAAAAAAGGAAGTTTGCAAATGCAAACTTCCTTTTGGTTTCTTATCTATTACATCTATGCACGAAAACCTCTAGTTGCCTGATTAGGATCCACATACATCTCATTTAACGAACCTTTTCCATAAGTTAGCCCTGCATACACTTGTTGTGTATTGCTCATAAGGGGCTCTCTCACATCTTGTTTAGCTACTTCAATGAAGCCCTTAAGTAAGCTTGTAAGAACCTTAGATGCACTTTCAAGAGGTTCAATCTCATTCTTTAACGTTGACTGAATGAGTTGTTTATTACAGTATAGGTATAACTGCATTAAATCATACGAGATTGGATACCCAAAATCTAATGTATTAATTAATTCATTCACAAACTTGACTGCATGGTTCACATCGCGCGTAAACTTTATATGATCTTGAGCATCAAATGCTTCTTTGGCACTCTCTATATCTTTCATTATAATCTCATAAACAATTACCACAAGTTCGCTTCCATTAGCCTGAGTGATTCTTGTCGTAAACGTCTTTAAATCTTCATTATTCATATTATACACGCGTTCCTTTCCTACTGTCATTAATCTGAAGGTGATTGCAAAACTCTAATTGTAGTAGGCAGCCTTAAAACACAGATATGTTGTCGGCATGGAGAAGAGTTTTGCAATTGATTAGAATGGATTTAGGTGTCAAAAGCCCTCCGAAAAATTTGCCTTCGTCAATTTGCACATTCATAAACTTGACTAATGTGGTGCAAAACATCTTTTGGTGAGCAACTGTATGAAGTCGTTGGTACTTAGACTCTGTATTTTAGAGTCTTACGTACCACTACGAACTTCATCCAAGCGGGAGCGAGTTGCGCACAAACTATGGTTTGCATCACATATTCATTTATAAACCGTGCAAATTGACGAGTCAAAATATAAAGTGGCTTTTGACACCAAAATCCTAGTCTATTAACCTTGAAGTAATGAAAGTATTGTTTGTGGACGTTGATTTGCTTGTGCTAGCATAGAAGTACCAGCTTGTGATAATACTTGCATCTGCGTATATTGAGCCATCTCTTCAGCCATATCTGTATCTTCAACTCTTGATAAAGCTTCCGTCATGTTTTCACCTGTTGTATCAAGGTTTGCGATAGAATGCTCTAAACGATTTTGATATGCACCTAATTTTGCACGGATAGCAGAAACTTCCGTAATTGCACTATCGAGTTTAGTAATTGCTTTTTCTGCACCTTCTTGTGTAGTCATGTTTACGGTATCAATGCCTAATGTTTTAGGTGTAACTTGAGGGATTCTTACTTCCATTGTTTGACCTTCATTTGCACCTATTTGTAACATCATAGGGCCCGATGATAGTACATCAATCTTAATAGCTGCACCCGCACCAGTAATAGTAGCCGCTTTATCCACTTCAATCTTCATGCTAAAACCACTTTGATCCGTTATTGTTACATCTTTACCAGATGAAGACATAGTAGCAGTAGCACCAAATCCTGATTCAAGACTGATTTTTGCATCTTGACCTTGTGTAACTGTTAATCCGTTCAATCCTAGACTGGTATTTAACTCTGTATTGCTACAATATACCTCGATTTTATTATCCTTACCGAATTCTTCACTAGTAAACTTAAGTGCTCCCGCACCATCCCTTGTGACCTCAATGTTCATAGAATCTCCAAGGTCACGAATCTTTTCAAAGATTTGGTCAGGTGTATCTGTATCTAAAATTTCAACTTCTTCCCCATTTAAACAAAAAGTTCCTGCTTTACCACCTAATAATGCAGTCGTACCGTCTGTAGTTGTTTGTGTTGGTAATTGTGTGACTTTTACTCCATATGATCCCACACCTACAGAATCGGATAATGATACAAGATTTACCTTTGAATCACTACTATATGATTTTCTATCAATATCGCCGTTTAGTAGCTTCTTCGTATTAAACTCAGTGGTATCTGAGATTCTTTGAATCTCTTCGTTTAATTGGTCAACCTCTTTTTGAATCGCTTGTCTATCTGTCTCTGTATTCGTACCATTAGAAGCTTGTACTGCTAATTCTCTCATTCTCTGTAACATAGAACCAACCTCAGATAATGCACCTTCTGCTGTTTGAATTACAGAAATACCATCAGAAGCATTATTAGAAGCTTTCTCAAGACCTGCGATTTGTGTTCTCATCTTTTGTGAAATTGCCATACCTGCTGCATCATCTGCTGCACGGTTAATCTTCAAACCAGAAGATAGTCTCTCTAAACTTTTATCCATCTTAGAATTGGTAGTATTAAGATGCATGTTTGCCTTAATTGCCGAAATATTATGATTAATTCTCATTGTATCACCGTATCCTCTCTTATTTGGTAGTTATCTTTTATTTAGTATTTATCTTTTACTCTTAATAACTTGTTATTGAGTCGTAATATCCTTAATAGCAGTCATGTCTACAAGAACGCTATTCTCCTTGTTCCATTCTTTTCACTAATATAACGAAGGATTTTGCGACTTGGTATAGTTCTTTTGTTGTAACGTCAGCTGCCTTATCCGCATTCTTAGCCTCTTGCTTTGAAGTAAGTCCCTTTGATTTATAGGACTGGTTATTAAGTTTTTCAACTCCAATATCCATCTGACTAAGTACAATATTTTGCTTCTCCAGACTATCTTCAATAATTCCGATATTACTCTTAATAATCTCATTTGCTTCCTGGTTATTACATAAGATCAATCCTTTTGCTTGTCGATCATGTACCTTAAACTCAGCTTCTATCGTTCCATAACGCTCGGATTGTACTGACATACTAACTTTACTATCTTGCTTTCCTGTATTATTTAATACAGTTAGAGATATATTTGTAATACTGTCGCCAACTTTAATCGGTATATCATAATATTCATTACGACTTAAAGTAGTAGATAATTTAATTGCCCCACGTAATAGCTGAAGTGTATTAACTTTTTCGGCATTAATATCTGGATTGCTTATTTGGCTACTTAATATTGTATCAGCAGCCTTAGCAAAATCAGTTAAACCTTTTTGTAAGCTTTCTCTATCTTCAAATGTATCTGCAATAGAAGTAAGTGCTTCTTCTATTGGTTCTGTACTCGTATAATCTTCTGTATCCGTAGAGGATTTATCTAAATCCTTCGCATTGTTCAGAATCTGTTTATATAGGTCTGCACTAGGATTAAGGAGAATCTGTGCTTCCTTAATTGATTGAATACTTACTGGCACATTCTTATCCGTAAGGAAATTAATTGCCCTATCACTCTTCTCTGCTAAATCACGAATCTCTTTTACTTGCTCTTCGTAATATTCCTGTTTGACTTTAGGATCTTCTGGCTGTTCATTAAGCCTGTCGCGTAATCTCTCTAATGAGAGACTTGACCACTCTTCATTTTCAACGATACTCTTAACCTGCGATGGTGTAATACCGGCAAGAATATCTTGTAGCAACATCTCGTTATAATTCGCAGTAGATTCCTCATTCCTGTCATTACTTGATTCGGGCTGTTCCGTCTCAAAGCCTTTATTAATCTGAGTTGTAATTGAATCTGATTTATAGGTTATATCGGATAGCATACCAACGGAATCGTCGATTGACTGATTTACACTACCTGCCTTCTTCGTTCTAACCTCTGTAAGCAGGTTCCCAAGTGTTATATCCCGTCCACTTTTCACTAGAGAACCGATCGCCGCACCGTCTGTTTTTTCAACATTATGAAGCAAACGATATATACCAATATAAGCATCTCTTTCACTATCCGTAATTCCATCTTGCTTTTCTAACTTGCGAAGATATCTAGCGTATCCATCTTCATCTGATATTCCATTCTCAGCCTTTAACTGTTTAATCTCATCATTTAAAGTATCAAGTGGTATATCAATAGGGTTCTTATTCTCACGAATAAAATCCATAGTTACTGAAGGTGTAAGGTTTTTAAGAAGGTAATTTACTTTCTCATCATATTCCTTCATTACGGCTATGTTTTCATTCGTTATCTCCATTCCATTATAACCAAGCATCCTGATAGCTCTTTGATTCGCTACCGTATCTTCAATGGATAAGGAGTCTAGTATTTCATTCATACTATTCTTGAATGCCTTTTGTATGGAATCACCCATATCCTGTCTAGGTGCTGTCATTAACGTCTCATACGATTCATTAGCAGCGACAAATCTAGTCTGGCAGTTGGCTCCCGCTTCATGCAATGACCCAATTGTAGCACTTTCTCTACTGGTAAATGTATCTGCAAGTAGATTACTTGGCATCCATTTTAAATCATTTACCTTTTGCGTTGTCTCACGAAGAATAGCAATATTTTCAGACGTCTGTGTAGTACCACTTTCTCTTAATAGATTCTTATAATATTCATCTTCTATATTACGAAGCTCTTCAACTACTTTTTCAAGAGCTGTTGTATTGATATCTATTCCTTTAGCAGACATCTTTTGACCAGATTCTAGTGTCATTTTCAATCGAATCTCTTCCAATTGACGCTTTGCTTCAACCGCCTTAATGTCAATCTCACCTACAACTGCTGCACTAGTATCAATAACTACAGAGTTACCACTCTTATCTGTATTCTTATTACCCTCTACCTGGAAAAGATTCTGACTAATCTGTTCTTGTTCCTTCTTAAGAAGTTCTAATGTTATCTCTTTACCATCATACTTCTCTGTAGTTTGGACAATCGCCTGATCTGTTATTGACTTAATATCTTCTATTAACTTCTTCGTATCATCAGTATTTTTTTTCGTAAGCACTGTATCTTCTACTGCATTACCCTGTTCCATAGTATGAATTATCTGGTCTAGAACAAAAGACGAACTATATGTATCTTTTAATGTGGTAAGATCGTTTAATTTATTCAAACTCTCTTTAGTTAATGGTAATTCATTATCAAGTATCCACCTTGCTTGATTTCTAGTTTCTTCTGTAACCTCATACCCAGCATCAGTAATAACACTATCTACCTGCCCTTTTATTGACTCAAAATCTTGATTAGATAATACACTAGTATTTTTTCCAAAAGCACTATAGCTTGCCTTATATACATTACCGATTGTAATATCTAATTCATTGTCAATTAGATATTCAAATGATTCACTAGATAGATTCGGAATTGTTTCAGCCAGATTCATACCACTTAATATTTTAGATATATTCGCTTCTGTTATAGGTAAGTTACTATTCTCAAGTCTCTCTATAATCTGCTCTGCATAAGGTGAAGATTTTAATATTTGCCTTGCAATCTTCTCTACATCTTCCTTAAATTCCTTGTTACTTTCTATCTGTTTCTCAACATTTTGTTCCTTTTCTGTTCTCTGCCCTTTAATACGACTTAAGGCACGTTCTAAGCGTTCTAATTCATACTGTTTATAATCATACCCTTCTGCATCAAGATCTTCACTGTCTTTTCCAGTCATTCGATTTGCTGTATCTTGCAAATCCTCTTCTGATTCTTCATCTTTATTCTCAGCTGCTTCCTCTAATCTATTATTAAAAGAAGTCTGATCTGCCTCTACCTTAGTACAATAAGCTTGTATATTCTGAGCAGATTCTTTATCGATTCCAACTTCCTTAAGAACAACACTCGTAGCGGATATATCCATTATCTTAAACTTCTTAATGGCACCTTCCGTGGCACCTTGCACTGACGATTTGGGAACGTTTACTTCTTTCCCATTAAAGTTGATGGAAATCTGATTCGAAACGCTTGTTATTACCCCTTCAATTTCATCTCCCTTTTTTCCTAATGACAAGAGATTATCAGTATCCGATTTTGACGATATGGCACCCGCACCAGATATCTGGGCATTAACGTTTTGTACGTTCATTGATTTCACTCACCTCTTTGCGTATATATTCTAGTCTCACTATATTGTATTTCGACCATAATAGCTAAAAACTTAAGCAAAATTTCAAAAATAACGATGTAAAGCTATTCTTCCACAAGATGTTTTATATATCATTTATGTATTAAATCGTGTTGATTATTTATACAAAAAAGGAATAGGACTTATTAAAAAGGTACACCCGCCACAAGCGTACGTTTTAATAAGTCCTATTCCAAAACAGTCTTTGCCCTCTTACGTTCCCCAACGTCAACAAATCCTTTAGTCATCCTACTGTCCAACGACCTTTTACATATTAACACAATTTGTAAGATTTGTCAATGTATATGCTTTTTTTTATTAATTATTTGTGCTATTTTAGATATATCTTTATTATATATACTTATTTCCTTATATAACTACACTATATTTTCATAATTCTACATTTTATTCATTATAGCGAAATACCATATATGATAATCCTGGAACGTCTATTTGTATCTTATAAGGTTTGTTATTAATTCCCTCCTGTATCGCCTTAACAGAGGTAACAATTCCATTTCCCTTTCCTCCGAACTCATTTAAATCAGAATTAAAAACCTGCGTATAGGTTCCTGATGTAGGAACTCCAATCACATAGTCTTCTCGATCTACTGGGGTAAAATTGCATATACATAAAAGGTTATTTTTCTTCGTCGTTCCTCTTCTAATAAAGACAACTAAACTAAGTTCTGGGTGCGTATAATCTAACCATTCAAATCCCATTGTTTCACAGTCATTTGCATAAAAAGCATCATACCTTCTATATAAATGGTTTAGACTTTTTACATATTGCCTCATCTGTGCATGTCTTTCATATTCAAGTATTCCCCAATCAAGACTTCTTGCTTCACTCCACTCTTGCCACTGTGCAAATTCCTGACCCATAAATAATAACTTCTTACCAGGATGTGCATACATAAAACCATAGGCCACTCGAAGATTTGCGAATTTGTCATCATATTCCCCTGGCATCTTCTGAATCATTGAACCCTTTTCATGTACAACCTCATCATGGGATAATACTTGAATGAAATTCTCACTATAGGCATACATCAAACTAAATGTAAGTTTATGATGATTAAACTGTCTAAAGTAAGGATCTAACTTCATATATTCTAAGAAATCATTCATCCAGCCCATATTCCACTTATACAAAAATCCAAGTCCATTCTCCGTTACTGGAGCTGTAACCCCTTCCCATGAAGTAGATTCTTCTGCAATTATCATGGCCCATGGCAACTTTTCCTGAATGATGGCGTTCATATGACGAAAGAATTCAACCGCATCTAAGTTTTCTCTCCCACCGTGCTTATTCGGAATCCATTCGCCAGCATTCTTTCCATAATCAAGATATAGCATCGAGGCTACTGCATCCACACGTAACCCATCTAGATGGAATTCTTTCAACCAAAACAAAGCATTGGCAAGTAAGAAGTTAATAACCTCTTTCTTGGAATAATTGAATACATAGGTTCCCCATTCTGGGTGTTCTCCCATCTTTGGATCAGGGTACTCATATAGAGGTTCTCCGTCAAATCTACTAAGCCCGAAATCGTCCTTAGGAAAATGCGCTGGAACCCAATCAAGGATAACACCAATTCCCCTTCTATGAAGATAATCAACAAAATACATGAAATCTTCTGGATTTCCATATCGTCTTGTTGGTGCATAATACCCTGTTACTTGATATCCCCATGACCCATCAAAGGGATGCTCCGCTATTCCAAGTAATTCAACATGGGTATATCCCATGTCGGATACATAGTCTGCTACTTCTACAGCCAATTCACGATAATTATAAAATCCATCTTCTGTTCCATTATTATGTTTCCTCCATGAGCCTAGATGCATCTCATATATTGACATTGCTTCTTTTCTCAAAGTGTTTCGATCCTTCTTATCCTTTTTCTTCTGCCAAGTCTTATCCTCCCATTTATAATTAGTCAAATCAGCAACAACGGAGGCATTCTTTGGCCTAAGTTCAGATGAATTAGCATACGGGTCAGACTTATACAATACTTTATCATCTCTAGTCCTTATCTGATACTTATATATCGCACCCTCTTCTACCCCCGGAATAAATAATTCATGTATACCAGAGGTTTCTAGCATACGCATAGGATGCAATCTTCCATCCCAACAATTAAAATCTCCTACCACACTCACCTTTCTAGCATTCGGTGCCCATACGACAAAATATGTTCCCCTCACACCATTAATAGTCTTCACATGGGCCCCGAACTTCTTATAAATTTCATAATGTGTTCCATGACTAAAAAGATGTAAATCCAGATCACCGATTTGAGATGAAAAAGAATAAGGATCCGCAAGAGTAAGTGTGGTATTATCCAGATATCTGGTACGTATTTCGTAGGACTTAATGGCTTTCCCTTCATTCAATGCTACATACAGCCCTCTATCCTCATAGGGTAACATAGGATACTCCGTATTATTTTCTTTATCAATAATCGCTACTTCACTGGCATTTATACGAAATGTAATAAACAACTGCCCTTCTTTAACTTTATGTACTCCAAGTAACTTGTGTGGACAATTATTAATTTCTCTATAGAGTTCGTCTAATTGAATTGGATTAATATACTTACTTACCTTCTCGATCATAGTGTAAACCTCCCCTCTTTATTCTATTTCTTCATAGGATTCGGATGGCAAATGCACCCCAGAAAACTTGCCTTCGTCAATTTGCACATTTCACACTATGTAAGACTAATCCATTGTTAGGGGGAATTGTTATCTCTAATTTCCCATTGTTAACTAGATAATTTTCCTTTGTTATTAGATCGCCAAACGCTTCACAAGAGACCGGTACTGATATATGAATAGTGGCTTCCTTATCATCATTATTAACTGCTATTACAGTTGCGGCTTCCTCATATATTCTAGCAAATGCATACTGACGGTTAGTAAGAAACAACTCCTTATACTCTCCTACTTGTAATGTTTGCTTATCTTTTCTAATGGAGGCTAGTGACGCGAGAAGCTTTATCAATTCATCTGATAGCTTACTCGACTTCTCTATGTAATCTGATAATACTAATCTTGGGCGAACTCCATCATCAGAATCATTCTCTTTCTTACCCTCAATGCCAAATTCCGATCCATAATATATTGATGGAATACCCGGCAGTGTATATAACAATATGTATACAGGTATAAGATGCTCTTTAACTGTTAATTTATTATAGATTCTATCAACATCATGATTATCTACAAAGCTGTAGAGGTTATCTCTTTTTATGATTCCCCCATTTGGATCAAATAGCCTCTTTGCAGTATGTGCTATCTCGAAATAATTATGGTCATTATGTCCTGAATAGATCCCTTTATGTAATTCGTAATCCGTTACGCTATGTAATGTCTCTTCATTAACCCATCTACTATAATCACCATGAATCACTTCTCCCATTAACCAAAAGTCTTCCTTAACAGTATTGCAAAATGAACGCATCTCTTTCATAAAATCCAAATCCAGTACATCTGCACAGTCTAAACGAATTCCATCTATATCAAATGTCTCCACCCAATACTTGATTACGTCAAATATGTATTGTTTAACCTCTGGATTTCTCTGATTTAATCTAGCAAGTAACTGATATCCTCTCCAACCCTCATATGAAAATCCGTCATTATATTCAGTGTTAGAACCAAAGTCTACATTACAATACCATTCACGATACTTTGAACTCGCTTTTCTTTCTCTTAAGTCTTTGAACGCAAAGAACTCTCTACCTGTATGATTGAAAACTCCGTCCACTACAACTTTAATTCCATGACTATGACACTCATTAACAAATTGAATAAAATCGGCATTATCCCCCAATCTACGATCAACTAGTCGATAATCTGTGGTCTCATATCCATGCCCCACTGACTCGAACAAAGGACCAATATATAATGCATTGCAACCTAGTTGTTCCATATGAGGTATCCATTCTTGTAATTCTCTCATTCTATGGGTTGTTGTAACTCCATCATTCATTTTCTCTACCCCACACAAACCAAACGGATATATGTGATAAAAAACTGACTTATCATACCATTTTACCATACCAAAACCATGCCCCTCTCTAAAATTCTATATTCAAATGGATATCTTTAATCCATTACACTACAATATATTATACTACTATTCCATGCATAAACTGATGGACAAGGGAATAGATTGCCTTGTCATCCTCTAGCCGACCAGTCGGATTCTCTCTCTCAAAATACACGAGTATATAGTTGTTTAATATTCCAGAAAAACCTACAGCAAATTGCTCCTGTCGACCATTCATATTTCCAAGATATCCTGCAGCTTGTTCGAATATTCCTTGTATAATTGCAAATTGTTCCTTCATATAAGGGCTAATTGCTTTATATGTTTCATTTTCTCTTGCAGAATAGAATAGGGAAAGAGTAAGGTAATAGAAACGTATATCAGACTCTGCTATGTAAAACAGGGTCTTGGCATAGCGTTCTAGTGTGAGTACTAAGTCCCCATTGTAATAAGCAGCTTCCCGTAATTGTCCATTCATCTTACAGCAACGTTCATGTAAAAGTGCCTCTAATAGACCGTATTTACTTTTGAAATAATAATACAATGTAGGCTTCGTTATTCCAGCTAATGTAACAATCTCTTGTACTCCTACTGCATCATATCCCTTCTGATAAAACAGATTCAAAGCACACTCTAATATCTTCTCTCTATTATCTAGTTCTTGTAATTCCTCCACCATACACCTCCAATCTCCTTAGTAATTTCAGTATACCAATCGGTATATATGCTGTCAATAGTTAGATGGAAATTATTTGAAACACATAAAATAAAAATCACAAAAAATTATTGACAAATATAAATACATAACATATAGTAAACATATGAACAATTATTCATATGTTTGTTTAAACATATATTAGCCATAACATATACTAAATAGAAGGAGAGCTACCTATGAATGATAAAAAACACGCAGAAACCTGCTCGTGTAATTGCGTACACGAAGATCTTTTGAATTCTGTCAAACCAATAATGCCTGAAGAAGAGGTATTATATGATTTAGCTGAGCTTTTTAAGATATTTGGTGATACTACACGAATAAAAATCCTATGCGCACTTTTTGAATCTGAAATGTGTGTATGCGATATTGCTGAGCTCCTTAACATGACGCAATCAGCAATCTCCCACCAACTTCGTGTTCTTAAATCTGCAAAGCTTGTTAAGAACCGGAAAGCTGGGAAAGTTGTATTCTATTCCTTAGCAGATGAACATGTAAAACGAATCTTCGACCAAGGGCTTTCACACGTTCTTGAGTAATCAATCTAAAACGTTACCTATTACAAAGAGTTTTGCAATTGCCTAAATTCATATGGCAAAAAGAAAGGATCCTAACTATGGAGTCAAAAAAGTTTTCATTTAACTTAGATAATCTTGGCTGCGCAAATTGTGCTGCTAAGATGGAAAAGAAACTAAAATCCTTAGACGGTGTCGAGGAAGTTCAAATTAATTTTGTTAATAAAAAGCTATTTCTTACCTTCAAGGAAAGCAAACAATTAGAGGATATACAACCTATTATTCAGAAAATCTGTAGTAATATTGAAAGCGAAGTGGTCGTATCCCCTATATTATCTAATAAAGTTTCCAATACTACTGCAAATTCTTCCGCGCATCATCATAATACAGAAGAATCTTGTGAATGTGGTGAGCATCACCATGATGAGCATGATTCTTGTGGTTGTGGCGAACATCACCACGATGAGCATGATTCTTGCGGTTGCGGTGAGCATCACCATGATGAACATGATTCTTGTGGCTGTGGCGAACACCACCATGATGAGCATCATGGACATAATCATGAAAAAAAATCTTCCTCTCACTCGCATAACCATCAACATGGTGAAGAACACTCCAAGGGAGAATTAGTAAAAAAAGTACTTACCCTATTAATCGGAACTGTAATAGGATTCGTACCTATTGTATTCGATATTCCAAATCCATTAGGAATTATTATATTAATTGCTGGCTATCTTATTATATCCTATGAAATTCTTATTGCTTCTGCTAAGAATATTTCTCATGGGCAGATATTCGACGAGAATTTCCTAATGGTTATTGCTACTCTTGGTGCTTTCTTTACAAAACAATATCCTGAAGCTCTTGTTGTTATGCTCTTATTCCAAATTGGCGAACTTCTTCAAGATATCGCAGTTGATAACTCAAGAAGACAATTAAAATCAGTTATGGATTTAAAACCAGATTATGCAAACCTCCAGACTGCTTCTGGTGTCGTAACTGTAGCTCCAGAAGAAGTATCGATAGGTGACGTTATTGTTGTAAAGCCAAGTGAGCGTATTCCTCTTGACGGAGAGGTTATTGAAGGTTCATCCTTTGTAGATACTTCTTCTCTAACAGGAGAATCCGTTCCTAGAAGTGCTACTATTGGAGATACTGTATTAAGCGGAAGTATTAATGGAAGTGGAACTTTGTTCATTAAAGTTAATAGCTCTTACTCCGAATCCACAGTTGCAAAGGTCTTAGATCTAGTTGAAAATGCGTCGAATCGTAAATCAAGTACAGAAAATTTCATAACAAAATTCGCAGCTATTTATACTCCAATTGTTGTTGTATTAGCGCTATTATTAGCTATCGTTCCTCCAATCATTACAGGTACTTATGACTTCTCCTCATGGATTTACCGTGCGTGTGGATTTTTAGTTGTATCATGTCCTTGTGCCTTAGTAATCTCCATTCCACTTGGCTTCTTCGGAGGTATCGGATGTGCTTCTAAACATGGTATTCTTGTAAAAGGAAGTAATTATCTCGAAGCACTTAATTTTGTAGAAACAGCTGTGTTTGATAAAACAGGAACACTAACTCAAGGTGTCTTTGAAGTAACTAAAGTAAATGTTGTAAATGAAACTAGCCTTATAAATGTTCTCTCCGATGAAGAAAAGAATACATTACAAGCATCTTCTGACCAATTATTATATGTAGCTGGCCTTGTAGAAAGCTATTCTAATCATCCAATAGCTAAATCTATTATGAAATCCGCTAAGGTACCTTCTTCATCTGATCTAGTAAGTAATTATGAGGAAATTGCAGGTCATGGTATACGTGCTACATTTGCTGAACAAACCGTTTTTGCTGGTAGTGCTAAACTACTTAAGAAGTTTAATATTGCTTTCCAAGAAGCACCAGCAAATACTTTGGGAAGTATTGTATATATTGCTATTAACGATACATTCGTTGGATACCTCGTAATCTCTGACCAGATTAAAAAGGATTCCAAACAAGGCCTTGCAGACCTACGTAAGTTAGGAATTAAGACCGTAATGTTAACAGGTGATATGAAAGCATCTGCTGAAATCGTAGGTAAGGAATTAAACCTAGATACTATCTATTCTGAATTGCTACCAGGCGATAAGGTAGATAAGATCGAGGAATTACTTCATAAGAAGAGTAAGAATAAGAATATAATCTTCACTGGAGATGGAATGAATGATGCTCCGGTACTTGCAAGAGCTGATGTTGGTATCGCTATGGGTGGTGTAGGTTCTGATGCTGCAATTGAAGCCGCTGATATTGTAATAATGACTGATGAACCTTCAAAGATTGCTCAAGCAATTAAAATCGCCAAAAATACTCGAAAAATAGTAACAGAAAACATTGTATTATCCTTAGGTATTAAAGCTATTGTTCTAATATTACTTGCAATAGGTATGGGATCTATGTGGTTAGCGATCTTTGCTGATGTAGGTGTTGCCTTAATCGCAATATTTAATTCAATCCGCGCTTTAAAATATAACGTATCTAACTAGTCAAAGAAACAATCTTTCAAACAATTTTGAAAGATTGTTTCTTTTTATATCATTAATTATACTAAAGACTAAGCTGCGATTCTGATTACTTCTCCATTACATACTTAAACTATCTACAGTATCTTTAACACCTTATTTCATAAAATCATTAATAAGTGTTGACAACTCTTTAAATACATGTTATAGTAAAGAAGTAGTTTAGATGTAAGTTTGATTCACATATTTTTGTAAGTCATTGATATATTTAATGATTTACAAAAATATGTGATTTTTTTTTACCGAAGAATATACAAATATTATAATTTAGGAGGTATCTTTCATGAATAAAGGTACAGTAAAATGGTTTAACGCACAAAAAGGATTTGGATTTATTACTAACAGCGAAAATGGCGAAGATATATTCGTACATTTCTCAGGAATTGCTACAGATGGTTTTAAATCTTTAGAAGAAAATCAAAACGTAACTTTTGATATTACTAACGGATCTCGTGGCTTACAAGCAGTTAACGTAGTTGTAGCTTAAGTTATTAAAACCATATAAGTAAGAATAGCCCTAGATGAAACGAATTGTTTTGTCTTGGGCTATTCTTTTGTCAATTTATAAGTAAGATTAGAAGTAGTATTAAGAATGGTACTATAACCAGAGGTACTCCTTAATAATAAAAAAGGACTATTGTATATGAATTAATTCACTCACTTTCATCATACAATAGCCCTTATATTTATCTAATTACCTGGATAACAAACGCCAAGGTTTGTGGCGGGATACTTGCGGTCATAAATGTTGCATGTTCCACTCTCACCCGAAGTCCTGAAAACAAATCTGACAACCGCATTCTACGCCCAAACAGGTCTAGAATAACTGTTTCTGGCCCAACATTAAAGCGGATTATGGTATTGTTTCCACTTATCGTAAGAATGAAGTTTTCACGTGTATTCACCTGTAGAATTCTTCCTACTGTCTCCTGCCTAGATACTCGGCGCTCATTCACAAATATCTCGAAAGCCTGCGCTTGTGGAGGTATACTTCTTGTCATTGCTGTTGAAACAAACGCATCAATAACCATTCCTACCTCTAAATCTCCCGGTCTTAATCTTTTGCGATTTACATCAAAAATTCTTGTATCTCTTGATACTACTAACCTTATAGTCCGTTCTGCACTCCGTGGTCTTTCTCTATAGACTACCGTTGCAAGTACATTGTCTCGATCTCTAGAAACCTCCTCTATAACTCCATTTGATATCCACATTCCTTCCATAGGTGGTCGAGGTGGCCTTGGAGGCTGTGGTGGTCTTGGAGGTTGCGGTGGCCTTGGGGGTTGCGGTGGCCTTGGGGGTTGCGGTGGTCTTGGAGGTTGCGGTGGTCTTGAAGGCTGCGACGGTCTTGGGGGTTGCGGTGGCCTTGGAGGTTGCGGTGGTCTTGAAGGCTGCGGTGGCCTTGGAGGTTGCGGTGGTCTTGGAGGTTGCGACGGCCGTTGTTGTTGTACTGACCTTTCAGAGAAAGTATCAACGACTCCATCATCATTTACTTTCTTACTCATATCTGAGTTTAAATCATAATCCATAATTCTCTCCAGTTATATGCTCTATATAATATATGCCCATACTGGACTAATGGGTATCTGAACAACTTAAAATTTTTCTTATAGTGCTCCCTCAATATGTAGCAATGCTTGTACTATGAATCTCGGATGATCAAATGCGATCTGATTAGAAGTTAATACCTGATACTGATACTCTTTCATAATTCCGGTCTTATTAAAGGATACCTCTACAGCGGCATCAAGCTCTACCCTTTTTTCTTCATTCATCAGTACTAATTCATACAAAGTTTTAATTCTATTACTTCCTCGACTATTAACCTCTTCCTCTTCCTCCTTCTTACTTAACTTAATATCAAACCAAGCAGCATCTGCTGCATCATCACCTGCTTTTACTTCTCTTCCTTCGCCTAAAAGTGCAAGGTATGCTACTGTAACTATTCTAGCACGGGGATCTCTCCATGCTTCCCCCCATGTGTGGAGCTGCTCAATTGCCACATCGTCTACTCCCGTTTCCTCTAGTAGCTCCCTCTTCGCTGCTAGATCAATATCTTCTCTTATATTGACAAACCCACCTGGTAAAGCCCAGTAACCAATACTCGGGTGATTCCTTCTCTTTACCATAAGAATTTTCAATCCTTTATGCACTGTATGGAAATCTTTCGGATGTTGTATGACAATCATATCTGCCGTTACACTTGGATTCTCATACTTGTTTGTATCATATTCTTCTAAAAAACTTTCTAGATCCTGTCCTAGTTCATTCTTCTCACCAGTTCCTCGAAATGATTCTATCTCTTTAAAAAATGCTGGCATAGTGTCCCTTCTTTCTACATTAGATGTAATTTTTTCTCAACTTAATCATCCTATTATACCATATTAATCGTTGTTTCCAATCTGCATATTTGCTATAATTGTTATATGCAACACAATAAAGTACTACTTGCGGATGCTCAAATGGAGAAATTACTATGCTAGATTTTAAATTCGATTGGTGTAAAGAAGTTGAGACAGGTATTTCATTAATGGATACACAACACAAAGAATTATTTCGTATTGGACGTGCTGTGGAACAACTTGTAATCCGTCACTGTATTGGAGCTACCAACGAACAACTTCTTGATATTGTTCTAGAATTAAGGGAGTATGTTTGCTATCATTGCTACCATGAAGAAGAACTTATGAAAGAAAACAATTATCCTAACTTTGAAAATCACAAAAAAAACCATGAAGAGGTTATTCAATTCGTATTAAGCGTAGATTGTAAAAAGCTTAGTGAAGAACCGTATGAAGTTCTATGTAATATAAAAACATTCCTACAGGATTGGATCTTCAGCCATATATTAATAGAAGATATTGCTTTTGGTAACTATCTTCATGAGCTTAATCATAACAAATAACTATATAATTTATTCTTTGCTAAATACAGCATATACACGTAACACTTATACGTGCTATAATTAATTAAGTTATACACGTAAATAAATAGATGAGGTGAAATTATGAATCAACAAGAAAACCTAGAAACTGAAATTAATACAGAAGTTAAAACGGAAGAAAAAATTCTTTCAATGGACGACTTTAAAGATGAATTAAACCAATCCTTTAAAAAAATTAAAGAAGGGGACCTTCTTACTGGAACTGTAATTGGTGTTTCTGATACAGAGGTTACAGTTGATCTTAATTACTACACAGAGGGAATTATTCCTCTAGCAGAGTTAAGTAATGACCCACGCTTTTCAATTAAAGCAGATATTCAAGTAGGCGATACTGTTACTGCAGTCGTTTTACCAGAAGATCTAAGAACTGGTAATCTTGTTTTATCTAAAAAAAGCGCAGCTGATATCCTTGCATGGGACACATTAAAAGAAGCTATGGAAGCTAAAAAACGTTATAGCGTAAAAGTCGCTTCCTCTGTCAACGGCGGTGTTATCACTTATGTTGAGGGAATCCGTGCATTCATCCCTGCTTCACAATTATCGACTCAATATGTGGAAGACGTAGAGTCTTATGTGGGACAAACATTAACAGTTGTTATTATAACTGTTGATGAAGACAAGCAAAAGCTTGTATTATCAGCAAGAGAAGTGTTAAGAGAAGAAGAATCTTTAGCAAAGACTAATAAAATCTCACATTTACAGATCGGTTTAGTAACTACGGGTATTATTGAAAAGATTGCTCCATATGGCGCTTTTGTTAACATCGGTGATGGTTTATCTGGACTTGTTCATATCTCTCAAATCTGTGGAAGACGTATCAAATCTCCTAACGAAGTGGTGAAAGAAGGACAAGAAGTTACCGTTAAGATTATCGATGTAAAAGACGGAAAAGTAAGTCTTAGCATGAAAGCAGTTGAAGAAGATGCAGAAATCGTTGAAGATGTAGAAGAAGTTTCTTTTGAATACTCTTCAGGAGAAGAAGCTGGTACTGGCCTTGGCGCTCTACTTGCTAACTTAAAATTATAATTACCTTAAACAGTCAGTTTTACAAATTATAAATTCATTGCAATGTAATAAAAAAGACAATCTTCTATATGGTTTGTGTGTAGAGCCCTGATATATTATATCCGGGATGCCACATCAACCATGAAGATTGTCTTTTATTAGTATATGAGAGCTACTTCTCAACTATATGCTTTTCCTTATAAAGTATCCTTTATTAAAACACTATCTTTATTCTCCAGCAATAGAGAATCCATCTGCTTTTGCCTTCTCAATATCAAAGTCTTGATCCAGATGCATCAATGTAATCTTTTTCTTTTGATCTGCTGGCATGTCCTTTGTTAATTCAAGTAATTTGTCATATTGAAAATGGACGGTTGCACCTTTGTTAGAAGTCACCTCATGATAAATATAATCAAACGCATAGGTATTCATTAACTTCTGTTTGAATTCACAAGTATCTCCGCTATAGTAAAAATCAAACTCATTTTTTAATGAGAATTCGATACTAAAACAGTTTGGTTGCTTTTTATAATCTAATTCACTCGTATGATAAGCTGGCTCGAATGTATACTCAGGTTGTCTCTCATAGCCATCGATGTATAGTTCATCCCAAAGATTCGTAAAGGATGTATACATATCTTGCTTAATTCCCTGAATTGCTAGAAAATCAGTAATCGCTTCTGATGGGAAGTATAAACAAACTTTACTGCGATCCATATTGAATACTTTAATGTATAAGTATGCAATTAATGTCCCTAGACTTCCTGCATGGTCGCTATGAAGGTGAGTTATAAATATATTCACTCTTGTCTTACCATCGAATACATTCTTCTTAATTAATTTGGCGAATACATCTTCACCCGAATCTATTAAAAAAAGCTCTGTACCTAGTTCAAAGTAGGCACTTGTATTACCTCTTTCCGTATTAAATGCTCCACCTGTTCCTAAAAATGTTAGCATCCCTTGTCTCCTTTACTACTGAAATTCTATTGAGAATTGGTCATAACTTTTGTTAAGAATGAGCCCAACCCTTTTTTTTCTTTTTTGTCTTCTTTTTTTACATCTTTTTTTGTATCCTTCGGATTTTTATTCATTATATTATTGGTAGCCAGATCTTCCAATATGTGTTCTACTTGATTATTATCAATATCTTCTTCTGATAAAATCTCAGCACTAGCCACATCCTTCTCATCCTCATCATCGATTACGCTTCCGTAGGATTCTTTCATCATCTCTCTATAGTTTTCTGACATAATCTCTTTATACTCAGCTACTTCATTATGGCTGCATACATGTACTTCTTCATTCAAGGACAGCATCTTTTGGTCTAGATAAGTAACAATATCCGCACACTCTTTTAATTCTTTACGAATTCTCTCAGGTGCATTCCCTTCGAATTTGTAATAGATTTTATGCTCTAAACTAGCCCAAAAATCCATTGCTATGGTACGGATTTGTATCTCAACTTTTGTATCAATAACTGTATTCGATAGGAATATTGGTACAGATACAATCATATGATAACTTGCATAGCCGTTTTGTTTCGGTTGCATTATATAGTCCTTTACTTTTAACACTTTAATATCACTTTGTTTTGCAATTAAATCTGCAATTCTATAAATATCTGAAGTAAATGAACATATAATACGCACTCCTGCAATATCATTTATATACTTGACAATGTTTTCAACTGTTAATTCTTTTCCTTTGTGTCTAATCTTCTTCGCTATACTTTGTGGAGACTTCACACGGGAAGTTATATGTTCAATTGGATTATATTGATGAGCTAATTTAAATTCATTGTTTAGTATTTCAAGTTTAGTATTAACTTCTTTTAATGCAGAATTATATAGTAATAGCGCATTACTCCACTCTTCTGCTTCATCATAAAAAATTGGTAATTCCATATTTGCACCCTCTTCTTGATACACTTATTAGATACGTATACACCCTTAAAATCTTGTGTTACTAGGCTCTCTCAGAGTAATCCCTCGTTGACCTATGGATTTAGTATATCATATATTTATGAACAATCTTTGAATAATCATAATATTAACCAAAAGTTAATAATTGTTTAATTATTTCCAGATAACGTATTGACATTTACCAAATTAATGCTATAATGGCAAAAGAATATTAAAGAAAGAGAGGTAAAGGTTATGTTTAGATTTAAAAATTTAGTTAATGGAATATCAGAAAACTTAATACAACAATCTTTGCGTGAGATTACCTCCTCTGTCGTATCGGTACGATTATAAAAGTGTGAAAATAATTATTTTTGTCTTTTAAATTGACTATTAAGGCCGTGGTAAACTTACCACGGCCTATTTTTGCGCATTTTTGAGGGGGAGAGTTGTGTTAACGCACGATGTATAGGAACTCGTAAATTATGACTTGATGATTTTGACACAGAAAGAAGGGAGATTTTCATGAAAAAGATATCAAGATACGTTATGAAATATTGGTACGCTTATATATTCGCCATTACTTGCATGGTAATCAGTGTATCGCTTGATATGCTCACACCTAAAATTACAGGAAGTTTTATCGATGACGTCATTATTGACGGTAAGATGGGACTGTTTAACAAACTTATCATTCTTACTCTATGTATTGGTATTGGTAGATGTATCTTTCAATACCTCAAAGAATTTACATTCGACCTTGTAAGCTCCAAGATTGGGATGAATATTCGTCATGATTTATTCAAACATATTCAAGGTTTATCCATAAGTTTCTTTGATAAAACCAATACTGGTGAATTAATGGCTCGTGTAAAGGACGATGTAGACCGTATCTGGGATGGCCTTGGATTTGTTGGCATGCTTATTATTGAAGTTGTTATCCATACTTCAATCGTTTTATACTGTATGTTCAACATAAGTAAGAAACTATTTATTATTCCTTGTATTGCAATGCCACTGGTTGCACTCTTCGCCATTATAATGGAACGAAAATTAGATGTTATTTATGAAGAGATTAGTGAAGAGAATGCTACTTTGAATACCATTGCACAAGAGAATCTAGCTGGTGTGCGTACCGTTAAAGCATTTGCACGTGAGAAGTTCGAAATCAAGAAATTCTTATCTCACAATAATCGTTATTATGAACTTAATATGAAACAATCTAAAGCATTGGTTCGCTATCAACCTTTGTTTCAATTTATAACGAAGTTACTACCAATTGCAGTAATTATTTACGGTGGTGTACTAACTATTAATGGAGAAATTACAGTAGGTGAGTTAAGTGCATTCTCAATCTACTCAACAAATATCGTGTGGCCAATGGAGATGCTTGGTTGGTTAACTAATAGTTTTTCATCCGCAGTTGCTTCTACGAAGAAGATTCGTAAGCTCTATACCAATGTACCCGAGATTACTGACCCAGAAAACCCAGTAAAACTTGACGAAGTGAAAGGTACTATTGATTTTGAACACGTATCATTTGAACAAGGTAACAAGACTATTCTTAGTGATATATCCTTCCATGTAGAGGCCGGTAAGACAATCGGTATCATGGGAGCTACCGGAACAGGAAAATCCTCTATTATTAATATCTTACAACGTTTCTACGAAGCAAGTGAAGGTACAATAAAATTAGATGGCATTAATATTAAGGATCTAGCTTTGAAAGACTTGAGAAGCAGTATATCCTTAGTTATGCAAGATGTATTCCTATTCTCGGATACAATCAAAGAGAATATTAAGATGGGTAAGAAATACGATATTAGTAAAGAAATTATGCTTGAATCTGCAGCTTACGCACAGGCAGATTCTTTCATAGATAAATTAGATAATAAGTATGATACCGTTATTGGTGAACGTGGTGTTGGTCTATCAGGCGGACAAAAGCAACGAATCAGTATTGCCAGAGCATTAGCCAAGAAAGCACCAATTCTAGTATTAGATGACTCAACTTCTGCACTTGATATGGAAACAGAACATGCAATTCAAGAGTCACTTTCGCATTTAGATGGTACGACAAAGATTATCATAGCACATCGTATCTCTGCTGTACGCAATGCTGATGAAATCATAATCCTCTCAGAAGGTGGTAACATAGCCGAGAGGGGTACCCACGAAGAACTTCTTGCAAAACATGGACTCTATTATCAAACTTATATGAGCCAATATGGTGACTACTTAGAGAGCAAACAGGAGGTGACTATATAATGGCAGTTGATACCTTTAGACATGACGAAAAATCGACGAATACCAATAAGGTTACTACCTTACTTCGTCTTTACCGCTATATGTTAAAATATCGTTTTAAGATTGTTTTTGTACTATTTATAATGGCTATCTGCGTAGCAATATCATTAGCAAATCCATTAATAATAGAAGCTGCAATTGATAATTATATTAAAAATGGAGATATCCCAGGGTTAATTCGCCTTGGTATCTTCGCAGCTATAATCAATATCATTATGGTCCTATTAATTAAAGTACGTATGTATATCATGTCTAAGATCTCCAATGAGATTCTATTAGAAATTCGACAAGAATTATATACGCACATACAGAAACTAAGCTTTAGTTTCTTCGATAGCCGTCCAACCGGCAAAGTATTATCTAGAATTATTGGTGATGTTAACTCCCTTAAAGATGTATTAACAAACAGTGTTACTACCTTAATTCCTGATTTTATCACGGTATGTGCCGTAGTTATTATTATGTTAATTAAGAACTACAAATTAGCATTAGCAGCTTTAATCAGTTTGCCACTAATGGCTGCTGGTATCTACTGTGTTCAACGCTTTTCTCATCTACGTTGGAGAATTTTCCGTAAGAAAAGCGCCAATGTAAATGCATTTATTCATGAAGATCTATCCGGTATTCGTATTATTCAAAGTCTTACTGCAGAAGACGAAACAACAGAAACATTTGATACTTTACTTCATGAACATCGTAACAGCTTTGTTAGAGCGGTACAGTTAAACGATTCCATCGGACCAATTATTGATTTATGTTGGGGTCTCGGAACTGCCTCCCTTTACTTTGTAGGTATTAAGATTCTTGGTATCGGACCTGGTTCAGTTGGTTTATTAGTCGCTTTCGGAACATATATCTCTATGTTCTGGAGTCCACTCCTAAACCTAAGTAACTTCTACAACCAGTTAATCACTAACATCGCAGGTGCAGAACGTATCTTTGAAATTCTAGATACACCACCAGATATCGTTGATGATAGCGATGTAATTACATTACCAGATATTAAAGGTGATATCCGCTTTGATCACGTAAGCTTCTCTTATGATGAAGAAACATTAATTCTTGATGATGTCAATTTCTCCGTGAAAGCAGGAGAAACCATTGCCCTTGTTGGACCGACAGGTGCAGGTAAAACTACAATTGTAAACTTAATTAGCCGTTTCTATGATATTCAAAACGGTGATATTTACGTAGATAATTATAATCTAAAAGAAGTATCCATCGAAAGTCTAAGACAACAAATGGGTGTCATGACGCAAGATAACTTCTTATTCTCTGGTACTATTAAGGAAAATATCCGCTATGGACGACTTGATGCTACCGACGAAGAGATTATCGAAGCTGCAAAAGCAGTTAATGCACATGATTTCATAATGAAGTTAGAAAAGGGTTATGATACCGAACTAAAGGAACGTGGAAATGGATTATCTATCGGTCAAAGACAGTTACTTGCCTTTGCTAGAACCATGGTTTCACAGCCTAAGATCTTGATCTTAGATGAAGCTACTTCAAGTATTGATACACAAACAGAAATTCTTGTGCAAGAAGGAATCGAAGCCTTATTAAAGGGCCGTACCTCCTTCGTTATTGCCCACCGACTCTCTACAATCCAAAAAGCAGACCGAATCTTTGTTATTGATAAGGGTAACATCCAAGAACAAGGTAGTGCAAAAGAATTACTCGAGAAGAAGGGTATCTATTACAATCTGCATATGGCACAGTTTAAGAATATATAAATCAGTTATGGGGGCTTTCACTAGAAAGTTCCCCTTTTTAATTTTGTCTCATATCTATAAATAACTTTCATTCTTTAAGCTTCTATCCAATGATCAAAATAATTATTCTGCTCTTTTACTGAAGCATAATCACCTATATTACAGCTAGCAAATATATCAACTAATGAAGTCATTCTTGCTTGTTCGCCTATTGGAGAATAAGGTTATGAATGTTGCTTATAGTATTACGTATGTATTCAAATTCAGTTTTAAAATTGTCATCTCCTAAATCTGGCAATATTATGATGAAATCATCACTATACCTCATATAAAGTCCTTGCTTACCACATACATAATCATTAATCATTTTGTCTGCTTCAAGCATATATATATTCGAGAGAACTGCACTTATTTTCACCTGACAAGACACTTTTTTAATGTCTTCTAAAGTTTATTATAAATACTTACAGTAAACCGGAACTAACCGTCTCTATAAATTATGTTTCAACGGATACTGAGGGAGCAGAACAGGAGATTCCTCTGTGAGTCATCTCCTGTTACACCAAAATAAAAACAAATATATTAATTTAAAGAAATTACATACTCAAAAGAATTTAAATCTGCATCTAATCTTGCAATAGAACCGTTATTCTCCCATTCGAATATTATTTTAGTTCCATTACTTTGTACATTTAATTTTGCATCAAATCCGAATGCTGGATAACTATTACGCAATTGAATAAGTTCAAGCTGTTTTGTCACCACCGGAAGTTTCATTAATTCGTTTATTTGATCTTCCGACAAATTTGATCTGTTAATATCCTTATGTCCGCCTACACCTGCCCGATTTACTGCGTCATAATCATTTTTACCAGCAAAAAGATCTAAATACCAGACTTGTGGTTTACCAGGCATAAACATTTGGATGGCTCGTGCTAACAAAAGCTTTCTATCATCTTCTCCAAGTGCGCTGTAATATGTTGCATTAACTTGATAATACATGTTCTTCTGACCATGAAGGTTCTTCACATAGCCACCTCGATCTACAATAATCTGAATTAATTGTTGAATCCGTTCCTCTGGGAGCATGCCCTTTAAATCTAATAGTGGAATTCCATCATGGCATCCAAGCATATTTACAACACGTATTTTTTTAGTGCTCAATTCTTTTGCCCATTCTACTAGATGCTTTCCTGTTCCAGATTCTAATGCATCAATAACTAATCCAGGTAAAAAGAAATCATATGTCATGTATCCTTTTTGGGAAAGTAACTCATATGTTTTTTCTGCATAACTAGAATGAATTTCTGGCAAAAGTGATAAATTATATCTATCCGCAAGCTTTTGTACTTTTTCAAGCAATTGCCATGTTCCTGGTTCATTTAAAAAATTCTTCTCTCCGGGTTCTTTTTGTGCATAGGCAAATGCATCTAGACGGACAATCTTTGCGCCATAGTTTGAAAGAGTCTTTAAAGTCTCCTCATAGAATTCCCAGACCATTGGCGACTTAGTATTTAAATCCATCTGACCTAAATATTTTCTTCGGGATTCCAACATGTCAATTATGGCTTTTTTCTGTGTGGTAGAAAGTCTGTCTGCAATCTGATCGGCTGCATCTGCTTGTTCTTCACCGGATTTGTTTCCTGCAAAAATTTCTGATAGTGCCAAGCCTGCTGCAAGTCCTTTATTTACGTATTCAGCTACTTTATTAGCAATTGTATACTGAATGCCGGCTACTGACATAATATCCTGTGCATCTAAAACCGGATATTTTACTTCCTGATAGAAGGTATTCCAATAAGGAATGTTTTTTCCATCCGGGAAGCGTACCATTAGGATTGGAAGTCCTGGTTTACGGAAAAACATATGCTCGATCATTTCCGGATCAGGTTGGATATAACCTTCCTCTGTCATAGTGCCATGGCCTTCCCAAAATTTGTTCCAATTAATAAAAAAGTCTTTGTATTTTGACTGCTCACCATTTTTTATTATGTCCTGGAACTGTTTGGACAATACTGATGCATGATTTAAGATGAAATCAAGCTTTAAATCGATACCTAGTGCCTCTAAAGCATCCAGATCTTCTCTGGATGCCAATAGATTATTTAATGTATAGTCAATGACAGAAAAACCTCTGTCTAAGTCTGTGTTAAACAGACTTGGTAAAATATAAAAGGATGAAAATACATCTTTTAATTCTGGTTTTTCCAGAAATTTTATAATATCAGCCAGTGTTCCACCCATACTATCAGGGTAAGCATTTAACATTGGTCCATTATTTGCAGATATAGTCATACCATTCATCGTAATCTTCCTCTTCTACTGTGTTTTTCTGCTCTCTTCCATTATCTTCAGATATTCATCAAATGATAACAGCTCTCCACTCTTGGATATAATAATCTTAGCCTTGTGAGCCTGGGATTCTAACATACCCTGCTCAATCTCAAGTACCATTGTTGTAAACGGACTGTCAATAGCTCCATCACGGTTTCTTGCTCTTCTGTGAGCCAAAGTCTCCTGTGGAGTACTGTTTAACAGGATAGGAATATCAACTCCCTTGTAGTTATCACTATTTCCATGGGTCCACTCAATTACTAAGATCTGAACACTGGAAAAATCAACCTCTTCATACCAAAGTTCGGTATCTTCTCTGCCCATACGCTTGAGCCAAATCTTATCTCTTCCATCTTTGAATTGCTTTATAATAGCTTCTACTTCATCAAATCCGATTTCGTGTGGAGTTCCAAGATAGCCTTCCAAGCCCCTACGTCCATTGCGAAGATAAGAATCATACCAGTCATACTCTTTTAAATGTTCTGGATTGGCATCATCCCCATTTATCTGGAATTCATGAATCAGGTCAAAACGCTCTTTGGTAAAAGTATTCTCTGCCACCATTCCCTGTAATGCACTTTCACGGAAAATACGGAGACGCTCTGCATCATTATATTTTGGAATCTTATGTGGATAGTTATCACCAGATAAGGTATAGCTTTCTATTCCCATCTGACTAAAATAGAAAGAAAGTAATGATGCGATTTCTGATTTTCCAACACCTGAGCCACCACAAACGGTAAGTACTACTCTCTGGTGTGTATTATTTTCCATCACGGATACTAACTGTTTTACTAATTCCGGGAAAATAGCATTTGCCTTTGCAATATGTCCCTCTCCGATCTCAACTTTATCTCCTGGCATATCTCCGTGTGGAATTTCAGCAGGAACATCTGGTGCCTGCCAAGTAGAATATTCATTTAATTTATTTATCATGTTTTGCACAATATTTTCTCCTATTTATTTATAATTCTAATCTTCTTTGTATATTTATCTGCTAGTCTTCACAGTGAATTGCAGCTAACCTGTAAAGTACCATTGTTCCATTTTTTATCGTTGTTTTACTTAATCCAATTCTACATCCATTTGTTTTCTCAACACAATAGATAAAACCAGTACCGGAAAATAGTTCCACAATATCATTATCTATGAAAACTTGGAATTCTGTTTCCTGCTCCAAATATTCGAATTCTTTTGAACCAAACTTGATTACTCTCTTTTCTAAATCAATTCGAAGCAGCGTTCCACCAAGGGTTAATTCAAATAAACCTCTATCAGAATCAAAATGAATTATTAATTCAACAGCTGCATCACTGTTCCTTACAAACTCCATACCAGACTGCATCTTCTTAAGATCAAAACTTGCACATTCTCTGCGAATTTTTTCCAATTCATGAGCAGGGTGAAAACATAACCTCTGTTGTTCTTCCCCTGTATACAGTGATATTTCTACCGGAAGTGACATTTCACCTGTATAGCACAATCCTTCGTGATGCTCTGACTGTATCCATGCCATCTGCAGCACTCTCTTGCCCGTATTCGAAAAGGTCTGCGCTGCATAATATCTTACTGATTCAGATGTATTACATTGATATGCTGATTTTATAGTCCCTGCCGTGATAAAATGATTCTTGCTTAGATGCCCTATTACATAATACCCATCTGCTGACCAGAATATCTGATAGCTCTTCCCAAATTGATCCTGCAGGGTAAAAACATCCGGACATTCCCACATCTTCATAGATACCAATCACTGCCGTTGGTGCTGATTCTTTTATTGGGAAAATATAATAGGATCTCATTTTCTTTTTACCGTAATTAGCGCTTGATAAGGTAGGAGCACCGATCCATTCTCTTTTCTGTTATTCAATAATACTTCTCGCTCTCTCAGAGTGATAGGAATTTCTATCTCCTTATCTCCTAGATTTACCATTACTAAGATTTCCAATTCATCATCATAGCGCTTATAGCAGAAAAATTCATCCTCTTTTGTATCAACGGCTTCAAAATTTCCAAACGTCAAAGTACTACTATACTCAGATTTATTTCGCAAATGAATCATTTTTTTGTAGTAATGGAAAATACTATTTTCATCTGCTATCTCCTGTCTTGCATTTAGAGTAACATAATTCGGATTTTCTAATATCCATGGCATTGATGTTGAAAATCCAGCATGATTACTATTATCCCACTGCATTGGAGTACGACTATTATCACGTCCTCTTTCTTTAAAGTAATCTATGACTTTTTTTGTATCATCACCACGATTTTTACTTTGCTCATAACGATCAATAGCAAATGGATCGCGAATTTCGCTTATTTTTTCAAAAGGATAATTTTCCATACCAAGTTCCTGTCCCTGATAAATAAAAGGCGTTCCCCTTAAGAAGAAATATAACGTTCCCAATGCAGTTTTGCTATTATAACTTAGATCTTTCATAGCAAGGTATTTATTTACCGACCTTGGCTGATCATGATTTTCCAAATACGGACTTCCCCATCCATGTTTTTGAATCATCTCTTGACTGGCAAAGATATTCTTTTTTAATTCCTTCATAGTCCAATTTCTTTTCCATTCCTGACCATCACGTTTCTCTATATCTAAATCGGTATATGAAAAATCGAAGACCATAGAAAACAGGCCATCTTCACCGATAAATTCTTCTAATTTAGCTTCTGGTACATTAACTTCTGCAACTGTCATCATGTCATATTTTTCGAATACTTCATCCCGTAATTCCTTTAAATATACTTCAATACCATCTTGTACCAAAACAAAGGAATCTATTGAAACCCTTCCATCTTTGCCATCCGCCGTAAATGTTTTTCTTTCAAATGTCTCTTTTGATTTCTTAATATTTCCGATTGCATCAATTCGAAAACCTGCTACTCCTTTTTCCTGCCAGAATTTCATCATATCAATAATTTCTTTACGAAGGTTTTCATTTTCCCAATTCAAATCTGGCTGATCTTTTGAAAATGCATGAAAATAAAATCTATTACTATTTCCGATACGTTCCCATGCGCTAGATCCATTATAACATCTAAGATTATTAGGCTCTTTTCCATCTGTTTCCTCTATAATAAAATAAGATGAATATTCGCTATCAGGATTTTTCACCATCTCCTGAAACCACCTATGCTGATCAGAACAATGATTTACTACAATGTCCATTACAATCTTAATTCCATATTTTCCCGCGCGGTCAATTAGTTCATATAAATCTTCATTAGTTCCAAATGCTGGATCCACTTTGTAATAGTCTGAGATGTCATATCCATTATCTTTCATTGGTGATTCATTAATTGGACATAACCATATTACATTCACACCGAGTTCATTTATATAATCCAATCGTTTAATCACACCCTGTAAGTCACCAATACCATCGCCATTCGTATCTTGAAAACTTTTAGGATATATTTGATAAACAATTGCTTTTTGCCACCATTTTTCTTTCATAGCTTATTCCTCTCTTTATTTTATTGCTCCTTCAACTACACCATTAATAATTTGCTTCTGTAGAAAAGCATAAATAATAATAACGGGGAGAATTGACATAATCAGGCCAGAACATACCAATGAATAATCTACTGAGTACTGTCCAAAAAATGAATATGTCATGAGCGGCAGTGTTTTTAACTTATTACTCTGTAACAAAATTGATGGAAGAAGGAAGTCATTCCATATAGCCAAAATATCAAGAACCGCAACTGTAGATATAATTGGTTTTAGAAGCGGAAAAATAATTCTGAATAATATCTGAAATTCATTACAACCATCAATGGTAGCCGCTTCATCCAATTCTACTGGTATGCCCTTAATAAATCCCTGAAACATAAACACAGCCATAGAAATATGAGCACCAACATAAAAGACTATAACCATAAAAATATTATCTACTGCATTTATAGCTGAAAAGTTTCTTACAATAGGAATCATGATTGTCTGAAAAGGAATGATCATAGATGCTACCATAATCATAAAAAGAATCTTGTTGATTTTCCAATCATTTCTTGCAAAGAAGTATGCACACATTACAGCAAAAAGTATAATCAAAGCTATACTTAAAACTGTAATAATTAATGAATTAGTAAAAGTCTGCAAATAATTCATATTTGCAAAAGCTTTTACATATCCCTCAATATTGAAAGCTGTAGGCAGTGTAAGTGGATTTAAAATAATTTCTTTATTTGTCTTGAAGCTATTAAGAAATACCAAAATGAATGGTATTAAAAACAAAATAAGAAGTATTATAAATACAACATAAATAGCCAGTTTCTTAAAGCTAATCTTTTTACCTCTTATTTTCATTATGCCTCTACCTCCTTGCTCTTTGAAAGTCCTACCTGTATCAAGGTTATGATTGTAACAATTACAAATAAAATTAAGGCTTCCGCTTGTCCAACACCATACTTCTCCGATATGAAGGCTCTTTCGTATACCTGCATGGCAACCAGTTTTGTTGATGCATATGGTCCGCCATTGGTCAGTGACATATTTACATCATATGCCATGAATGCAGTTTTAACGGACATGAATGCACATATCGTGATTGCAGGCATAATTAATGGTAAAATGATATCACGTAATTCTTTAAATCCTTTTGCTCCATCTAATTTAGCTGCTTCTAAAACTTCTCCTGGCAGTCCTACAATTCCCGCCATATAAATCAGCATCAAGTATCCTGCTAACTGCCACACTGCAACAACGATCAACGATCCAAATGCTGTTCCTGGCTGGCTCAGTAAATTATGCTGTAAGAATTCAATATTAAATAAATCACCAATACCGGGAAGTGCTGTTGAAAATACAAATTTCCACATTAGACCCATTACAACACCACCAATCAAATTTGGAGTAAAAAAGCCGATACGGAATACTCCTTGTGCTTTTATTCCTCTTGTTAATCCATATGCAATAAAAAATGCAACGATATTGGTAATAACAACAACAAAAAGTACATATACAAATGTCTTAAGCATTGAAGTAATAAATTCTGTGTCATGTAAAGCATCAATATAATTTTGCAAACCAATATAATTATATGAATCCTCCAACCCATTCCAGTCTGTTAGACTAAGTTGGACACCACTCATAAATGCTGCTCCTATAATAATAAAAAAGAAAAATAAAGCTGGTCCTGCAAAGCATATAAAATTTCGGATATTTTTTATCTTTTTATTCTTCATGGTTTCCCCTATTTTGATCTTTTATCTGTATAATCATTTCAATTTATTGATTATTTTTGACTGCTCCAATATTCTTCAATTCCAGATGATAGACCTACACGATCGATCTTACCCTCCAAATACTTCTGCATTAAGTTACCAACTTTTTCAGCATGATCTGATGGATAGTCTATATACATTGCAAATGTTTCACCTTCTGAAACATAATCATACGCAGACTTTACTAGGCTTTCTGTGAATTCTTTATCATTGTTTGAATACGCAGGAATATTACCATCGTCAATTACATACTGTTTTCCGCTATCTGACATGGTAGCAAATTTAATAAACTCTTTTGCTGCTTCCTGCTGTGCTTCTGTTGAACATGCAGTATCTACACAGAAATAACCAGGAACAAGAGAACAAATCTTTCCATAATTGTTTTCATCTTCTGATGTAAGTGGTACTGGAATAAATCCATATTCATTTTCTGTGTCTAGCTGTCTGATAGCACTGGATTCCCAACTTCCCTGAAACCAGAATACTGATTCTTCTGTATACAATGTCTGGGACTGTTTTACAGCCTCATCAGCAACATCTTCAAGAGGATTATTTTTATAATAATTATAAGACTTTAAAGTATCGAAAGTATCTATGTAACTATTAAACACTTCATTATCAATCAAATTAGCAGTACCATTCTTTAATGAATCAACAAATGCATCGGGGTCATCTTGCCCTGAATATATCATATTAAAATAATGATTTCCTAAGGACCAGTTATAAGGACTGATTACAGTTGCTGCCACGCCTTTTTCTTCAATTGTCTTGCAAACTGCATCAAAATCTGAAAGTGATTTAATACTATTAACATCAAAGTCCTCTCCAAGCAATTTTGCTACTGCTGCCTTATTATAGATCAGACCATAAGCTTGTGTCTTAACAGGAACGCCTAAAATCTTTCCATCATAGGTTACATCATCAAGTGTTCCATCAGATGCATACTGAATGCAATCCATTCCTGATACATCTGCTAACTTATCCTGAAGTTTTGCAATATCTCCTGCTTCTAAGAAGAATACATTTGGAGCGCTGTTAGAGTTATACATTACTGTTAACATTTGATAACCACTCTGACCCTCTGTTAAAGTTACAATTTCTGCTTCTGCATTGGTGCTCTGCTCATTAAATGCCGCTACTAATTCTGCATTCAAATCTGCATTATCTCCGCCAATATAAACTCTGATTTTTGTTTTTTCTCCATTTGCTTCAGTAGCTGTTGCTTCTCCGCCTTTTGTAGCATCATTATCAGTTGTTAGTGCGTTTGATGACCCGCAGCCTACAAAAAGGCTTATACACATAACTGATGTTAAAACAACACTTAAAATTTTCTTTTTCATAAGAATCCTCCTACTAGTCTTAATCAATGAAACATGTTTCATATCAATACAGAATATATCATATGAAACATGTTTCGTCAAGTAAATTATTAAAAGAACGAAGAATATTTTGTCGCTCTACTCTTCGTTCCTGTCTTTATTCTCTATATTGTTGTTGTTCCTTTCACTAAAGAAACTGGAAGTAAAATTTCTTTTAAAAAGATTACTTCTTCCTTTGTCTGTTGAATCATCTGCATCAAGGTATCAACTGATTTTTTTGCAATTGCTCCATATGGCTGACAGATCGTTGTCATTTCAGTTGTACAGGTTTTTGTAACAAAAGTTCCGTCATAAGAAATAATTGCTAGTTCTTCCGGAATTGTTTTTCCAGTTGCAATTGCGGCTTTTAAAAATGCTGTTGCTGGAAGATCTGCTGCCATAATGCCATCCACTTCTGGATATTCCTCTAAAATACATTTTGCTAATTCAAAGTATCCTTCAAAATCAAAATCATTCCACCTAATTTCAACTCTTCTTGATCTAATATTTGCCTTTTCTAATAATTCATCCAATTTTTCATGGCTCAAAAAGGACATAATATTTTTATTATGCTTTGTTCCAGAAATATGAATTACATACTTGCAATTGCTCTGAATAAATGCATCAGCTGCTAATTTCGCGCCCATTTCATGATCTGATACAACAACAGGAAACTTCTTTCCAACATTAAAATCTAGCATAACCATTGGTTTTTCAACCTTTAAATACTCATTTTTATCGCATGCCGATGTTCCACATATAATTCCATCAACTATATTAGATTTTAATATTTGAAAACATTCCATTTCTCTTTTCTCATCATCAGCAGTACTAAAAAGCATCATTTTATAGCCATTTTCATATAAAATTTTCTCTATTTCTGATGCCAACGAAGAAAACCATGGATGCTGAATATTAGGCACTAGCATTGCAATTGTATGCGATTTACCTTTAAACATGCCTCTCGCCAATTCATTTGGAACATAATCTAACTTTTTCATGGCATCTTCTATTTTTTTTTGGGTTTCTGGCGCTACTTTAGCTGTCCCATTTAATACCCTTGAAACTGTACAACTTGCTACGCCAGCTTTTTTTGCAACGTCTCTTATACTTGCCATATTAACACTCCTTATGAAACTTGTTTCATAAGGAGTATATCACACCTTTCTGCTCTTTTCCATGTTTTTCGTTATTTTCCTTATTAAATAGTAACAGTTTAGTCTTATTATTTCTTCCAAATGAAGTTCATTTAAACTATACATAAGGGTTTCTCCTTTGTTTAATGGTGGTGTAGTGGTTAAATCCATCTTGTGAGCCAAAACCCTTTTTTGTCTAAAGTATATTCTTTTTGCATCATTTCTAGTTTGAGATGCTTCCGGCATAGCTGCCTCCAATGTTTAATCACGATATTGATATTGCTATAAGTATACTTTGTGGTTGTTTCGTCTTTCTGAGCTTCCTTTATTTTATATCCCTTAAAATATGTCCTATTTTATTAATGTCAGTTTTTATCTGCTGAAATAAGGCCACAACAGTTGAAACTGTGTGGCCTTAGCATTAATAATAAATTTCAAACAATAATACCTAAGCAAACAAAGTATATATATTATTCTTAAAATCACTCAATATTAATGGGAAATTTTCTTCATATATATTAACGCCTTGCTTAGTAAAAGTAATTAACTTAGCTCTAACATATAGATAGTAGCTGATTCCACTATAATAGCTTATATTTCCAGATGTTTCAACACTGATTACTTCATCGGAGAAGGTAAAGATGGAGGTCTTTCCACTTACGCTATCCTTTGCCATGATGATTGTTATTACCCATGGTTAAACTAACTGGATTCATGGATGCCGTTCTTTGCAACTGATCAATGATTCCAAGATGTTGGTTAGTTGATGTGTTGTTGCTGGTAATCTCTTGCTTGATCTCTTTTGATGGATTAATTATTAAGAGATTGGAACCAACTAACTCACCACTATTCTTATAGGTTTCATAGATTCCATTATCTCTTCGTATTACTGAATCCTTCTTATAATCTCCATAGTAGGCAGATGCCAGATATTCTAGACGATCAGTTACGCGGAAGGTATGCATAACAGCGGAGATACTGCTTGTAGTTGTTCCTGAAGAACTTTTAATGGTTGCAGCTAAATCGTATAGGCTGTAACTAGACATAGTGACTTCAGCGTACCAAAGATTCTCCCCTACTGTTGCAGTAAGACTGTCTCCAGATTTACCATCTTTCTTTACCGATAGATTAACACTCTTTACTCCTTGTTTACTCCCGCCTTTTCCATATACCTTGAAGACATCTCCCTGTGTATTAGGTGCTATATAGATTGCTTCATTACTATCACCCACAACGCTTACACTGGTGATAGATTTATATTTACTATATTTGCCCACAGGTTCTACTATAATCTTATAAGTTCCACTGTTTACATAATTGCCTTTGTCATCTTTACCATCCCATTGCACTTCATGGGTTACATAACCACCTTTGTATTCCTTGTCTTTAACAAGGTTGGCGATTACTTTCTTTCCTTCTTTCACGTAGATGTTGACAGATCGTTTACTTTCCAGATTATCACCACTGTTTACTGTCGAATGTGGTCATTTTTTACTATTTATTAACTAAAAAAGCGTTTATTCAATCGATTTAAAATCGTAATTGAATAAACGCTTTTTTATTATCTACTTATCTTACTTCAATATGTACTACACTACATGCTGGAATTCGGATCTGGATTCCTGTTTCTGTGATATCCATATCAGTAAATTCTTCAACATGAACAGTCTCTGGATTTTCAAAGGTGTTCATCGCTCTCATATCATTTGTAAGAATTTCTCCTTTTAAGGAAGTGACCTTCTTATCAAGTATAGTTGTATCTATTGTATAACCTTCCTCTAATGATAAGTTAGACAATGTAATATGTACCGTTCCTTCTTCATCAATAGATACGGATTCATTGAGATTAGGAACCATATACTCTTCTTCTAAACCAATTTGTTTTGTTTCGATAAAGCTATCTAGTAAAGTAGCATTTTGGTGGTATTTGTACAAATCAAATACATGGTAAGTAGGAGTAAGAACCATCTTCTCTCCCTCTGTTAAGATAACAGCCTGCAATACGTTAACCATCTGCGCTATATTAGCCATTCGAACACGATCAGAATGTTTATTGAAGATATTCAAGTTAATTCCAGCTACTAATGCATCTCTCATTGTGTTTTGTTGATATAAGAATCCAGGATTTGTACCAGGCTCACAAGTAAACCAAGTTCCCCACTCATCAATAATCATCGCAATGTTCTTATCTGGATCGTATTTATCCATAATTGCTCCGTGTCGATTAATTAGTGTCTCCATATATAATGTCTTGTTTAATGTCTTATACCAAACCTTTTCATCAAAATCAGTTGCACTTCCTTTGATTTCCCAGCCTTCCGGATGCGTGTAATAATGAAGGGATAATCCGTCCATAAATCCATGTTGGAAAGGTAGAGAATGTCTGAAGCAAGTCTTTAATACACCTTCTGTCCATTCATAATCATCAACATTGGCACCACATGCAATCTTTTTGATTCTCTTACCTGGCTTGTAATCTCTAACATATGTCTGATAGTTACGGTATTGATCCCCATAGTATTCTGGTGTCATATTACCGCCGCAACCCCAACTTTCATTACCAACACCAAAGTATTTCACATCCCAGGATTCTTCGTGGCCGTTTTCTTTTCGAAGTTCAGCCATAGGTGAAACACCATCAAAAGTTAGGTATTCAACCCATTCAGACATCTCCCTTACAGTACCACTACCAACATTCCCGTTGATATAAGCATCACACTCTAATTGGCGGCAAAGTTCCATGAATTCATGAGTACCAAAACTATTATCTTCTACCACACCACCCCAGTGTGTATTAATCATTCTCTTTCTGTTTTCTTTGGGGCCAATTCCATCCATCCAATGATACTCATCTGCGAAACAACCACCTGGCCATCTTAAGACTGGAATCTTAATATCCTTCAATGCCTTAACAACATCGTTTCTCATACCATTAGTATTAGGAATCGCCGAGTCTTCCCCCACATATAATCCTTCATAGATACATCTACCAAGATGCTCCGAAAAGTGCCCATAGATATCTTTACTTATCTTACTCTTCTTTGCCGTTGTATTAATTACGTATTTCACCATAGTAAGTCATTCCTTTCTGTCCTAAATTATAGTCTTGTGCCATTGTGTGAAAGTACTACATGAGTTTTGAAATCTATTCCCCAAAAATCTCAGCCATTGCATCTTGATTATATTGATTTGCTTTCTTCTCTAATTCACTTGCATAGTCAGCTGCATTCTTTCCATCAATACGAACAGAATCTTCAATACCTGCATATGCTTCAGCAATGAAGTTAACGAATCCAGGGATTTGCGTATCACCAAATGGGATTACGTTAATACATTTTTCAAAGAAGTCATCAAAGTATGGACCATATTTTAAGTCTGCTTCTGTTGGATTTTCTTTTGTTGCTGATGGATAAAATTCTTTAATACCAGCCCATACAGTTTCATCTAATGTAATTGGAAGTGGCATAGATTGTTTGTAGATTGGAGTTCCATCTGCTGCTGTTAATGTCTTATAACCTTCTAATTTGTGAGTCCAACCTTCTGCTCCCCAGCCCATCCATTTTAATAATTCATATGCTTCTCTTGGATGTTCTGTTCCTGATGAGATACCACCAAAATCAAGTACACCGAATACATTCTTAGAACCAGAACCTTCTACTACTGGAGTTGTATAAGGAACAAATTCAATACCTTTTTGTTTCCATTCATCTGTATCAAATAAGTTAAGATATGTCCACCATGTATCCATTTGGAAACCAATCTTACCTGTAGAACCAGCCCAAGCTGTTCTATCTCCTGTCCATGCTTCATTTTCATCTGTATCAAAGAATGGAGCATGATATTTGCCATTTACAAGTTCAGCCCATTGGTTAACACCTTTTGCCCAATTTTCCATATGAAAGGAAGTACCGTCCCAACCAAATTCACCAATACAGTTAGGATCTGCTGCTACTGGATAATATGTAACAAGTGAGTGGAATTGGTTAAATCCATAGATACCATCGCTTGGAGAAGTAACTGCTTTGATTGCATTAATCATCTCATCCCAGTTCCAATCTGTTGGAGGCATTTCCACGTTCATCTTTTCAAATACTGCCATATCTGCATAGATTGTATCTGGGAAGAACTTCATAGGAGTTCCGTATTTCTTATCTGTTCCGTAATATCCCATCTTTGCTTCATTGATTGTAGGAAGAATGTTTTGGTTTTCAGAATCTGCTTCCCAGTACTCTGTCATATCTCCAAGTAACTGATTGGATAATGCAAAATCACAATTACCAAGAATCATCATAGCATCTGGAGTTTCCCCGTTATTAACCATGTTAAGTAATGTATTATTATATTCTGCATCTGCTGGATAATATTGTGTCTCAACCTTGATGTTTGGATACTTCTCCGTGAATTTTTCAGCAAGATATTGAACAAGTGGCTCGTTATCAAAGTGTACATAAGTTAATGTAATATCTTCTGTTGTCATCTCTGGTAATGCACTTGCTGTAGTTGTATCTGTAGTATCTTCAGCGGATGTATCTTCTGCTGCATCGGTAGAATCCGTAGCATTTGTCGTTACCTGCGTAGCATCGTTGCTATCACCCGTTGTACCTGAAGATGCCGCACAACCACTAAGCATTCCAACACACATAGCTGTTGCTACAAAAAGACTTATAAACTTTTTCATATTTCTCATACTAAAACCCTCCTTTTAATAAGTAACACCTTGTTAGGTTTTTGCGAACTCTTTTCCATGGTGACAAGCATATGAATGTGTTTTATGTCTACCGTTACAATTGACCGAATTATGTTTAACGTCACATACAATGTTATTTATTGTATGTGAAAGTAACATAATTTTAGGGAAATTGTAGTAGGTAGCCTTAAAACACTGATATGTTGTCGACATGGAAGAGAGTTTCGCAATGCCAATGTAACACCTTGTTTGAGCGAATCGCTCTTTATATTAATGATTTTGATTAATTGCATTCCATACCATCCCAATACATAAAGGAATGCAATAAAACCTATTCACCAGTAATACCAGTTTTGTCTAGACTTTCAACGAATTGACGTTGAAGTACGAAGTACATAATGAGTAATGGTAATATACTTAACATCGTGCCCGCCATCTTAATGGATTCATTCAGACTGACCATACCGCTACCGGATACACTAGCCTGAGTCGTATAAGAATCCGCAAAGTTCTTCAAGGATACAACAAGTGTACTCCAATCACTCTTTGACACAGCGCCACATACATATAGTTGTGTTAGATAAGACTCATTCCAGTACCAAACGATAGAGAATAAGAATACAACAAGTATGGCTGGTGCTGCTGACGGTAGTGCTATCTTAACAAATGATTTAAAATGACCTGCACCATCGATCTTTGCTGCTTCAATAAGGGCTTGTGGGACCTGTCTGAAGAAGTTATAGAAGATCAATATGAATATCTGACTCTTAAGTCCCTGTCCAAGCGCTGCCGGTAATATGAATGCTTTTAAGGAGTTCAAAATCTTCAAATCAGAATACCATACATAGTTAGGCATCATAGTAACCTGTGCTGGTAATATGAAAGAAAATATTAATATGCCTAACATTAATTTCTTTCCTCTAAATTCATATCTAGCAAATCCATATCCTATAATAGAACAAACGACAACATTTAATATGGTTGGTATGCCCGCTATAATAACAGATTGAACAAATGTTTTTAGGAAGTCCATCGACTTAGCTGCGTCTATGTAATTTTGCAAATATAACGTGCTTGGTATCCAACTCACCGAAGTGTCTAACAAGTCCTCAAGGGGCATGAAACTTCTACTAATCATATAGAGTAATGGGTAAAGATAGACAAAGCCAATGCATATTAATAAACCATAGATAATTGTCATCTTTCCTAATCCTTGCTTGTCTTTAGATCCCAAGAAGAATTTCTTTACTTTATCCCGGTTAACTTGTGGTTTTCTGCATTTTATGTTCATACCTTGCCCCCTTTCTACGTACCTTCGCTAATGCCCGTTTTTGCTTCTTAACTTCTCTTTTATATGCTTTTTCTTTCTTGGCATACGCATCTTTTTTGGTAATTAGTAACACTGCTACGAACGCTACAATAGCAGTTACAATAACCGCATACATCCAAGCCATAGCTGATGCATATCCATATCCCCTACTAACATCAAACATAGCACTCTGTATTAACACAATCAGACTATTCTGCTCATTGTTGGATAAGAAGATAACTGTATATACTGCAGTTAATAGTACCATCGGCTTTATTGTAGGAAGTGTTATCTTCCAAAACTCTTCCCAAGTTGAACTACCATCGATCTTAGCTGCCTCATATAAGGATCTATCAATCTTTTGAATCGCTGCTAAGAATAATAGTATCTGCACACCCGAGTACCACAGAATCATTATCATATTGTCGAACAGATTTGTAATTGCATCTGCTATCATCCCGGGTAGAAATCCATCTAATACTTGGTAGATCATTACTGTATTCATAGATGGGATTGTTGCAGCCCCTTGATCTGCCAACTGGGACATTACAGGTCCACTTGCTATAATTACTGGTAGGAAGAATATTAATCGGAATACACCTTTCATACGAATCTTACTATTCAATAGCAAGGCAATAATTAATGCAAATACTACAATGACAGGAACGGCTAGTAACGTATTCAATGCATATCCTGCTAATTCTGTAGGAAAGCTAACATCCTTTTGCCAGATATCTAGATAGTTTTGCGCTCCTACAAAAGTTAATACTCTTCCCTTAGGTGTCATCTTAATCTTATAGAAGGCATACTGAAAGGATTGTGTCAATGGATATATCACAAACAGTAGCATACCGATAATCCACGGAAGCACGAATAGATATCCGACGCGCTCCTCTTTCTTCTTCAGATAACCAGGTTTTCTTTTAACTGTCTTTTTTCTACTCATTTGCTTCACCTACCCTGTAAGACATGGCGTCAACTATAACTCCATCGATATCAATTTTGTAGCTATTGTAATTTACATAGATCTTCACACCATTATCATAAGTAACCACTGCTACGTTTTTCTGTGGCTTTTCATGTTTGTCAATGCAGGCTCCTTGCACTGCTTTATTAACTTCTTTTAGCTTTGTATAATACTCAATTATCTCATTTTTGTATACACTATATTTTGCAGAATATATATCGCTAGAATTGGTGTATAGTAATTTTGATGTATCCTCGTAGGTTATATAAAAGGATGGGAAAATTCCTGTCTCTACAAGCTTAAGAAAGTATTCATTCTTATCTGCTTCAAAATTCGTATAGTCCCCATATAGAGGCATAATCCCCTTTAATACCATGGATAAGAAAGGTACATCTTCATCTGCAAAGATATAATCAGAAGAACCAACTGGAATGTTGTACAATGCGTCAGCATATTTCCATAGGTAAGCAAATGGTTCATCTAAAATCATATTTGTACTTTCATTCATTGTTTTCAAAAGTTCATTATATACGTTAGCGGTATCCACTCTACTGTGTGTACTTCCACTATAGGTATAAGAAAACAACTTATTCGTTACACCGGATAATGCTATATGATCCACACTTTTTTCGGTATAAGTCTTCAAAAGTTTCTTTATGTTCTCAGCACTCTTCTTTGGTGTAAGATACACCATCTTTTCAAATACATCCTTGTAGGTTTCTTCTTCAAAGAGACGCTTATCTATTCTCTTTACAACATTATAAGTTGTGTTACTTGTACTTGGATTGGCACGTAAAGCATCTTGATAGAGGTAGAAATCAACTCCCATCTCTTCTGCATCTTTTAAAAGTTTGGTAAGTTTCTTAGTTCCACCTATTTTCCAATCGGCTTTATACTTAGTAATGGGTAAAGTATTAATTCCTCCCTTTTGCCAACCTTTATATACCGCCAAGATGTCCGTTACATTCTCTTCCTGTAGATCCTTAAGTATAGTCATAACTTGCTTTGTTGTTGTCATTGGAACAGATACGTCGAAGATAAACCACTTCTTAATATCACTTCCAAGGAAATCAAGGCGTACCTTGAAATCATCTTCTTGTTTAATAAGCTCTTGCTTCTCTAGTAGATAATTACGATAACTTTTGGCTAGACCTGAATAATTAGCCTCCTCATCTCTTGTGAATGCAAACCTTACTTTGATATTACTATGTGTACGATCTTCCTCTACTCTAGGTACGGAACCTCCCGATTTACTGGTTGGTTGCACATATACTTGACGTAGACGGAACTTTGAAGTAATCCAGTTATAATTGGTATACGCTCCGTTTGGATATGCTTCAATACTAGCATCGTATTCACCTTCTTCAATGATTCCTAGATATGCCATCTTAGAATCGTTATGTACCATACCAAATACTGGCGCCATGATCATCTCTGCATCATTTACTGTTTGAAATTCGCCCCAGAAGAGGGATAATACATGAGATTCATTGAATCCCACATTTTCTCCATATACTCTTTGGGAGAACCCAGAAGTATATTTCCCACCTTTATCGTCTAGATTAATAATGGCACCATTTCCATCAGGAATTAACATATAGCCATCTCTGTCACCTAAATGTGTGTTCCCCATGAATGGATATACATATATGTTACCAATCTTATACTGATCGTTCGTCTCGGTAATGGATTCATCTGGGATCTCTACTGAAAATCCGTTATCTAATAATGCTACATTAACCTGATAAGCAAACCCGTATTTCTCATAGGAGACATGCGCTGTAAATCCATTGTCTGTTAACTGCACATCTACTTTTGCTCCATCTAGTAAACTAGCTCTTGTAAGCTGCGTAGATACATTATCAATTACTTCTAATACAATTCCCGACTGCATGAAATTCTTCCATGATGCATTACTCTTTCCATCATCTTCCGAAACTGTGGATTCCATAATTGCACCTGTTTTCTTATCCCGGACTATAATAGAAAGTGTGTCCTCATACAGATATAGCTGATATTCGTCATTCTCTGCAATTAATTTGTGCTCCTTAATGGTAGCTGCCTGATCTTCAGTAATGATATACTCTTGTGCTTTAACACTTATGGAGTTGCTAAGCCCAGGAAGCAACGCTACTAATAGGAATAATGATATTATTACAATACAATTTCTCAATTTAATCAAGTCGATACGCCACCTCTCCAGATATTTTAGTTATAAACTCAATAACTTGTGCAAACAAGATGTATAAGATAAATACTACCAAAGCTACGATTAATACGGTAAATGCAGTAAGTAGAATACACTTGATACTTTCTTTGAAAGTATAGTTATTCATTTCCTTTAAGGTAATAAACAGTAGTACTGCAATCCATGCAAACATAAAATAATAGGTAAATTGAACAAGGAAAACCTCACTGTAAGTTACAACATTACTAATAATAATCCCAATTGGTTTAAAGATTAGGTAAGGTGTTAATGCAAATGCATATCCGCAATATAGCTGCTTGAATGTACTCTCACCATCATGAATGGTACACATCAAATAATTACAGACAATGAGCACGATAAATGCAATCAAGATCTTACCGATGTCACCCACCAAATCATACTGTCCATCTCTAACGTTCTTTAGTAGAAATCCACATCCATATTTACCTAATATGCTTAATATAATTACGCCTACCAAGATGATATTGGCACTTAGATAAGAAGCCATTCCTTCTCTTTTAACACCATAACAACCATCTATAGGGTGTTTCATATAATATGAAGAGTACTGCAATTGTCTAATTAATGTCTTTTGCTTGAACTTTGACATCTTCTTTCGTATGGACACTAATGCACCGATGGAGTCTTTCTTTTTCTTAAGAAATACTACTACTAGACATATTAATACAATACTTACTATCGCTGTAATTAGATTCTCACGAATCCACTGATTTCTTATCTCCCAGAACGCATCTGAATAACCGTCCCAGTCTTTTGCTAATCTAGCATAATGTAGAGCCTCACTATAATTCTCTTCTTGATAATACGCTCTTCCCATTGCCATATTGGCATAATCAAAGAGGCTGTTCATCTCAAGTACTTTCGTAAGAGGTTCTTTACTTTCCGTGTACCTACCTTTTCCATATAGATATAATGACTCATGAAGTAAGTTCGTGAATTCTGTTGGTTTGAAGATATGTATCTGCTGTTTTTCACCATCTAATAGATAGATTCTATTGTTTGGATCAATGGCAATGGCATTAACCTTACCGCATAAACCAATTCTACCTCTACCATCATCACGTCCACCGAATACAAAAAGCATGTCACCATCATTGCTATACTCATATACATATCCATCTTGAGAAGCTACGAATATATTATCAAAGTTTCCCGTGGTAACTGCTGCCGGTAAATCATCATAGGCATCTGGTTCAATCAGATTATTACCTGCAATATTTAACTTCTTAAGGGTGTTTATATTCTCTCCTTGGGTTACGGTATAGATTAACCCTTGGTTATCAATCGATAGATTGGTCGGTGTCGATGGAAGGTTACTTAGCATCTTTGCCTTCTGTGCATCAGTAAAGATCATTCGTTGGAATACTTGCAGTAAGGAAACTGAAGTGTAATTGGTACCAAAGTATCCAATGAAGGTTCCTCCCTCTGTTGGAGATATCTGAACGATACCATTGGTATTTCCTTCACAGATTATATACATATTTCCACTGTTGTTAACAACAATCTTCTGTGGTTTGAAGTCTACCTTGTCACCATAGAGAGGGTGATCTGGTTTTCCATATTCATTAATCTTGACACCCGCGCTATTGTAAACAACTACTTTTCCACCATCTTTGTCTGCAACATACAGCGTTTTATCTTCTGTTACATATATCCCCGTAGGGGCAACCAAATCTCCCTCGCCTACGGTACTTACATAATTTCCTTCTAGATCAGAAATTAGGATTCTCTTGTTTCCTGTATCAGCCACATATACATACCCATCCTCTGTTATTGCCATATCAGAAGGTGATGAGAATGAATATTCTCCTATCTTAGTAATTGATGCATCCGGGGAGTAAGCACTCTGTGTCTCTGACACATATCCATATCCATCAATGGTATAGGTTTTATATGGAGTAGATGCTTCTGATAATACAGGTGTTAGTAATGCAATTGTTGCTGTTAGTAAAACCAACGCACTTCTTAATCTTCTCTTGCTCACTTGCTTATCCCCCTCTACTTCATACCCGAATGAGCCATTGTGTTCATAATACTGTTTTGTAATATGATAAACAGTACTAAGTTTGGCACAAACATAATTAATGCCGCCGCTGCTGCAACACCTTGACCTGCAACTGTATTATTAGTTGCTGCCAATGTATTCATATAGAAGGCTAATGTCTTAACCCCTTCATTGCTAACGTATAAGTTTGAACTCTCCACGTTAACCCATACTTGTTGGAAAGCAAGTATAGCAGAAGTTGCAATAGCAGGTTTAATCATTGGTAATATAATTTTAAAGTAAACTCTGAAATCACTGGCCCCATCTATGTAAGCGGCTTCAATTAGCGCATCTGGTACTTGGTCAATAAATTGTTTTACCAAGAATAAACTAACCGGCATTGCAAGAAGCGGCAGAATATGTGCAAGATAGGTATCCGTAAGTCCTAAAACATTGATTGTTAGGTATCTAGGGATCATAACTGCAACTGGTACAAACATTAAAGCCATATTATTGATTTCTAAAATTGTGTTCTTTAATTTGAATTTAAGCTTTGATAATGCAAATCCAGACGCTGTGGATAACAGTATGGACCCGATTACAACTATAATTGTTACTACAAAACTGTTGAAGACATATCTACTCATAGGAATTCCAGACATAGCTGATGCCTTAAACAACTTTGTAAAGTTATCAAACGTTGGTCTTGTTACGAAGAACTTTGGCGGGAAAGCGAAAAGTTCATCCATTGGTTTAAATGCATGGCAGAATATGAATATAATAGGAAGAAGCATAAACAGCGCCAAAGGTAGAACTGCAAGAATGATTTTGATCTGTCCCTTTTCAAACTTCTTAGGATTAATATTACTTCCTTTATAACCAGCCATTTTGATTCCTCCTCTCTAGTCCTTTTCTTGGAATAATTTCTTGGAGATCTTAGAGAAGGTAAAAACAATTCCTAGTAAAACTACTGAAACTGCTGCTGCATATCCCATCTCATAACGGATAAATCCGTAATCTTCAATATGGTTAACCATTAACTGTGCTGCATAATTTGGAGTCGGATTGGCACCGGACAATTGAACACCAATTGCACCATTCTGGAACGTTCCAACGATTGCCATAACTGCTCCGAATAACATCTGTGGTTTCATAGTTGGTATTGTAATATACCACATCTCTTGAAACCGGTTTTTAACACCATCTAATGCCGCTGCTTCATATAAGGTCTCATCTGCATTCAAGATACCTGCTAACATTGCTAAGAAACCTACGCCCATACTACTCCATAATGCAACAATGATTACAATTGGGAGAAGATATCTAGCATCAAGAAGCCAGATTATTGGCTCATTAATAATACCAAGGCGCATCAACCAACTGTTTAGATATCCAGTTTGGTCTCCACTGAATATAATTTTCCATAATACTGTCATGGCAACACCAGACGTCATACTAGGTGAGTAGAAGATCAATGCCAATATCGTTCTTGGTACCTTAGATAACTGTGATAATGCCCATGCCAGTATGAAGGATAGGATATATCCACCAGGTCCAACGATTATTGCATATAACACGGTTTTTGGTAATACATATTGCATGAAGATCTCATCTCGTGTAAGAAGGTTAACATAATTCAGGAATCCTACAAAACTCGGGAATTGAATTGTATTAAAGTTCGTAAAAGATAATGCTACTGCAATTACCATTGGAACAATAATAAATGTTGCAAATAAAACTAAGTATGGAGCAAGAAAAGCATATGCCGATTTGTTAGAAGTCTCATGCTTTCCAATTTTCGTTCTCTTATGAGTCGTGCCTGCTCTCACTTTAATACCTCCCATCTTATTCGGTCTTGTTCAGGATTTCTCTAACAGTCTGGGTGGTTGGGACTTTATAATTCTTAATCACTTTTCCGTCCTTCATATATCCAAACTCTTCTAGTTTTCTCTCTGTCTCTCGGTCAATTCGTTTTACTGCATTATCCAGTGTAATTCTTAGATTCTTACCATCTACAACAATCGAGTTATAAGCATTACTTAATTCACGCTCTAACATATAAGTTCCAAGAATTCTTGGCGCCTCCATAATCCATTCATCCTGTTCTATAATAACTTTCTTATCTTCAGAACGTATTGCAAGGCTTGTGAATGCTTCTGTATTAGCGGTATTCCAGATATACTCATCACCATATGTAATTTGTAATGTCTGACCAAATTCCGCTTGTACTTCTGCAGATGACCACCATTTCATGAACTCCCAAGCTTGCCCTTCTCTTTCCTCATTAGACTTAAACATTACCGTACTTTCTGCACCGCCTGATGAATAATGTTTTACGTCCCCATTCTCATCTTCTACACCAGGTACCAATGCGATCCCCCATGAATTAGCAATCTCAGGTGCAGCATTAATAAGTAAGTTATATACAGAATAATCAGCAATACCAATTGGCAAATCACCGTTTCTAAAGTGTTGATAAAAGCTAGGAACATCCTTAGGAAGGTTATAGATTGTAAACAGTTCAGTAAGTTCGGTAAAACCTTTTACAGCCTCTTCACTATTAATGGTCGTATCCCCTGCAAATTCACTATATAGAGAAGCTCCATTTTGGAATAACAACGGTGTCGTGCCGTGGAAGGTTTTCATTGCCACCATACCAGCTGTTGGATAATAGAAATTTAATCCCCTCATCTGTAATTCTGGCAGCATATCCTTTACATCCTCCATAGTTTCAGGAACCTCAAGTCCTAATTTATCAAGAACATCCTTACGATAATACATTACCCAGAAGTTTCTTGTCTCTGGTAGAGAATAGATTCCATCTCCTATGGTAGATGGTACTAATAAACCTTCTGTATATCTATTAGCTATTTCAGAAAAATCATCAAACTCTGCTAGATTCTTAATTGCTCCTCTTATACCAAGCTCAAAAGGAATTGCATAGTTAATACCTGTAGCCACATCTGGTGCATCCCCTGATGCATTGGCAAGTACAAGCTTGTTTTGATCTGGCATAAGTGATAAATCAACTTTGATACCAGTTTCTTTGGTGAATTCTTCATCTATCATCTTCTGCATAATCTCAAGATATTGTCTGGAGCGATTTACCCACACTTGAAGGTGAGAATCGTCAGTGTTATCCACAGAATATGCTTGTTCTGTGAACGAATTAAAGAATCGTTTCACATTCAGCTGAGCGGATTTAAAAAATCCAGTACTCTTTGGTAATTTAGCTTTCTCTTGATAGAGATAGATTCGATCTATGTATAATTGATTTTTATTCAAGGCATCTAATAGGTTAGCTAGAAACCTTGTTACTGAACTAACACTTGTTGATAGCTCCGCTATACGATAAGGCAATTTGTCTGGCTCTTTTGCTAAACTTCTTAGTTGCGAAGATGCTACATAGATAGATGAGAATGCACCAATCTGATCAACTTCCTTGTTGTAACTTTTGATACTATCTACTAGAGCTTCAAGCTCATCTGCATAATCATATAATTTCTGACCTACTCCAGGAATATAGGATTCTATATTAAGATCTCTGTACTTATCTTTGTTGGTACCAGCTACCTTAGTAATCTCCAATGATAGGTTATTAATCTCTGACATAATTGCTTCTACCGACTCCATAACATGTCGTATTGGATCGATACTAATTGTGAAGGAAATCGTATGTACACCTTCATCTAAGTACACACTAAGATATTCTGAATCATCATCTTGTAATGTAGTTGTACGATAACTCTTTCCATAGGAAAGAGGATAATCTTTAAACTTCGTATTGTTTATTGTTCCATCTACCTTAACATCAACAAATACAGGGAAATCACTCCTATCACTTTGCTTATAATTAAGTGCTATATAATAATAACCTGCTTTTTCAATATTCTGTTCATATGTAACGGTTTGACCTGCTTCTTTAAAAGATTGGCCATCTAGTGTATTTAACTCTTTATTCTTAACATTATAAGGTGTTATATCAACGTCATACTCGCATAGAGCTCTTATTGAAGAATCGTTTCTATATGTAGGATACTCTCCTTGAAGTGTGTATATTGTATCACCTTCAGCCTTTTCTGATTCCGTATATTCCTTAATATCTACTTGTTTATTCAGATACATATTGCCAAGTAAGACATTGCCTTCTGACATACCAATCTCTATTGTATTCTTACCAGCTTGTAATTCTATTCCTAATGGCATCGAATAACGATAGCTGGCATCCATAATGTATTTGTTATTCCACCCCATTAGTTTGTCTGGAACGGATACAACCTGGTTTCCATAACGATCATACAGTTTCTCCTCGGCATTGGTCCATTGACTCTCAAATGTCAACCTCCTTGCCTCATAAAATGGATATTCACCATTTACTTTCATGGTCATCTCAATGGGTAGAATAGAACTATCATAGGACAGATAGTCAAAACTTATGTAATATATTGCTGTTTTCGCTACGTTAAATGTCAATGTACCAGTTTGATCAAGCTCCATCTTGATCACTGGATTTTTATACTGGTATGACGTCTCCATATCGGTGGCATCGATCAAAGTACCTGTTCCAGTCTCAAATGCTTGATTAATCGGAATCTCAATCTGCTCTCCCTCATATGGATCTGCAGTGTATTCCGCGCTTACATAAGTATATTTCTCAGCTAACAGTTCACTTGTATATACATTACTCGTACTTGTCTGTACACTCGTACTTTTTGTATCTTCCGCTTTCACTGTTAACGCAACCCCAAACACACTATTCATTAGGACAGAACCACTTAATACTATTGCAGTTAGCCTTGTAATGCTCTTGCGCATAATACCTTCCTCCGTTCCTGTAATCATCCCGAACTATTAATTTAGCCTTTTCTAAATTAATTTAATTTTACCACACTATGTATAGTCTAGTCAATGCTATACTGACTTTTTTATGCATTTTAACTACTGCGTTTAAGTAAAAACTAAAGTATTCATAGTAACAACGTACTATTATGGTACGTCATTCATTATATGATATAATAGTTTATATTATTGTAAAACATCTTTACTAGTCATTATCAGGTAGCGCATAAATACCACTTCCCAATATAGAAACGCCCTTTTCTGATAATGCTGTAAATACCATCACGTTCTTTTTCCCATATTCGTCCCACTGTTTTGTTACAATGCCTTTATAAGATTCTCCCTTAATTATAATCTCTATTTGATTATCATTCTTTAACTCCCATGTTCCTGTCACCCTTCCAGATATTGTACGATCTGCATTAAGCCAGATTTCAGTGGATTTTTTCATCATCGATGAGATATCCTGCATTTGATTAATATACTTGTATGGACCAACAACATCCTCTTGCGTATATACTCCAATACTCTCCCCCACATACCGATAAGGTGATACCACAAACCAGCCATCTTCATTCAGATACATCTGATGTACTCGTACTTGATGACCTTCTCCCCTGTTTTCAAATCTTGTATGGAATATTAAGAAATAGCGGTCTGTCTTTTCGTCATAGATAGCCGAATTATGCCCTGGTGACACATAACCGTTTCTTAGTTTTCCTGTTTCTCCCTCTATATAGTTAAAATGCATATTTCCTAAGATTTTTGTTCCATACTGAGCTGCTGCCGTATCATCAAAGAAAGTACCTGCAGGCCCTTTACAAAGGGTCATATCGTTTCCAGCGGCATCATAATATGGCCCATCTGGATTTTTGGAACGGCTTACACGGATATTATAACCGCCTGTTGCATCTAATCCCCCATAAGAAAGAAACATATAGTAATAATCTGTCTCTTTGCTATACATAATGTATGGTCCCTCTATTCGCAGATGATTTTCACCAAGCAGTTTTTTCCCATAACCCTTTTCTAGAGGAAATCCTGTCTCTGGATTAAGTTCTAGAATAAAGATTCCTCCTGAGTAAGAACCATATACCATCCACAACCGATTTTCTTTATCAAAGAATACGCATGGATCTACCGCATTGGGATGAATAGTAGCATCATATGTATCACCATTTTCGCTAGGTGTATCAGCCCCCATACCAGACTTTAATATAATCCCGAGATCTTTATAGGGTCCTTCCACTTGATCAGCCACTGCAATTCCAAGTGCTGAGATCGGCGCATCTCCTTTACATGCACAGTAATACATATAGAACCTGCCATCCGCTAACTGAATGACATCTGGTGCCCATAAGGTATCTGATTGCGCCCACGTTAATGCTTCCTCTAATTCTTCTGGTGCATCAGGTATAATTGAATTGTTTTTATTCACACCAGTAGATAATAACTCCCAATTTATTAAGTCATTTGATTTTGCTCCCGCTAGATGAGAACCGAATACATAATACGTACCATCAACTTCTATAACAGAAGGGTCATGAACACTTACATCCTGAAAGCTATAATTAACTTCTGTCTCCGCATTCAACTTATTGCTCATATATGTCTCCTCCTTGCCTGTCGTTTCTGTATTACTTGCAGTATCGCTTTCCCTATTGTTTTCAGTATTGCTTTCATTGGTTTCTTTTTCTTCTTCCTTGCTTTGCTCAATTAGGTCGTCTTTTCCTTGTTCTGTCCCTACACTTTGTTTACAACCAGTTAACATAACCGCTAAAGACAGACATAATACTGTTTTCCATACTCTATTTCTCATATACTTCACCCTTTTGTTCCTCTATCTCGAATATAGGGAAACCAGATTCACTCCATTTGACTTCAAGAATCATAGCGTGACGATTTGGGTCATTTAACGGATCTCCCTGTATCTCTTCATATGGTCTCGCATGATAAATCATTACGTCTTTCTGATTGTCTTCCGACTTTGTAAAACAGTTGTGCCCAGGCCCAAACACCCTCTTTTCCTCATCAGTTACAAGAACAGGATTTCTTAATTTGGTCCATGATAATGGATCTAATAAATCAGAATCTTCATCAGCATATAGCAAACCTACACAATAACATGCTCCTGTTCCACTTGCCGAGAAGGTTAAGAATAGTTTTCCATCTCTTTTAAGTACTCCTGGTCCTTCATTTACCCAGAAATCAACTCTTTCCCAATCATAATCTGGAGTTGTTAATAATACCTGAACAGTACTTAGTTTTGTCCCTGATTCCATCTTAGCAATATATAGATTTGATATTTGTTTTCCTACGCTGACTTTCTCTGCCCATACGTAGTAGTATTCACCTTTGTTCTCGAATACTGTTGCATCTAATGAAAACGCTCGAAACGAATACTCATCTGCATCTGCACATTGCATTTTCCCTCTTTCAACCCAAGTATCCTTAATTGGATCTTGACCTTTACATTCCAATACATAAGGCCTAATCTTCCAAACATCTTCTGTTTCGCCGGCTGCAAAGTATATGTACCACTTACCAAATATATAGTGAATTTCTGGTGCCCATATATGTGCACTCATCTCTCCCTCTTCATGCTTATTCCAGATAGTGATTTCATCCGCATCCGCTAATGAAGCAATCGTATCGGAGCGTCTTAGTATAATTCGATCATACTGAGGCACTGATCCGGTAAAATAATAATATCCGTCTGTATGCTTATATATATAAGGATCCGCTCTTTGTTCAATCAACGGTTGATTGTATTTTGTCCATATCCTCTTAGTATCCTTCTCTTTCTCCATGTGCAAGCCCTCCCTTTCTTCACATCCGCTAGTCATTATACTGTCTCTTTGGCTCAACTTGTATAAGTGACGCCTCTAATCCATTATTTATTTGTCTTTATTCTGAGTATTGATACAGAATTTGCTGGTGCCATATATTCATAATTCTTTGTTAACTTAATATTACTTGAAGTTGGTATTACATTCTTTGGATTTTTAAGTGAATTCTCTGCTTCATAATCTTCATTGGCAAGAACCTCTACCGTTGCTCCACCCGCGATATCGCAGTTCTCTAATTGTATAGCGATATCGCATTCTTTCTCCTGTATGTTAACCAACTTCACAATAATATCTCCTGATTCCTCTTCCTTACTAACCGTTTGATATATTGGAAATACTTCTGGAACTTTGATTACGTGCATTTCCTTATCATCAAGATAACAAGTAATCGTATCCTCATTCACTACCACCTTAATCTCATACCACCGATCTATCTGTATGTTGACATTTCTTATATCAGATACGGTATTCTTGGTTCCTCCAAGCGCTTCCTCTACTACACTTCTTGTATTATTCCAGCCACCGATATTCCAGTGATAGAAATTCTTCTGGTCTTTTACTGCAAAAGGTATTAAAAATCCTTCGCTTCCAGATAGCTTCTTTGCTTTTACTGTATATGTATAATTACTAAAGCTTGTATCTCCTATATAAGAAGCACTTCCCATAATGGCATCGTTTGTTGGATAGGATTCATTGGTCTGTGCATAGACTTTATTGCCATCTTCATCATCTATTATTTCAAAGAATCCTTGGCTACTTCCTTGAAAGTTCGGATCTTCTGTGGAAAAATCATTTTCATACAGCACTTTCCCTGTTTCATTATCAATTACTTTCATATCATCAAACACAGCCGCTGTTTTCCAGGTTCCTACTCCAATCTTACCAGTTGCACCTTCTCCTTTTACATCTAATAATGAACTATCTAAGAGATAATCCCCCTTATTACTAGCAAACATCTTCTGTACATAGTAATTTATAGAACCGTATACATCGCTATTATTAAACCAAATCATATCCGGCTTCCATTGCGATGAAAGGGTATTCCCAAACAATGGTGCATACGCTGCCATCTTCACAATATCACTATTTCTCTCAAGTGCTGTCATGTATGCTGCTTCGGCTACTGCAGCTTTTAATGAATTTGATTTGGCTGCATATTCACCTAAGAATACTTCTGTCCCATTCCTATCATAGCTATCATATCTGTTTGCATTCTTTAAAAACCATTCCGGTTCATTATAATAATGTTCGTCTACCAAATCAGCATATTTGATTGCATCATTATTATGGCTGTCTATCTCTGACCACGCATAATTGAATAAATCACCACTTGATAATGGTCCTGATGATGTTATCAATTTAATATCTGGATACTTTTCTCTGAATACTTCTACAAATTTCTCATATCTCTTAAAGTATTCTTCTCCCCACTGTTCATTTCCTATTCCTAAGTAATCAATCTCAAATGGTTGTGTGTGCCCCATGCTAATTCTTACGCTTCCCCATTGTGTTGATTCATCTCCTCTGCAAAACTCAACCAAATCTAATGCGTCTTGTATGTAATGGTCCAGATCATTTAATGCTGCTAATGTATTCGTCTGCCCTGTTGCTCTTGCTTGACAAGACATCCCGCAATTTACGATAGGAACCGCCTTAGCCCCCAGATCTTCACAAAGTAAGAAGTATTCATAAAATCCAATTCCATATGACTGATAATATGGATACTGTTTTGTTCCAATCCACAGATTCTCATTTTGTTTCCTCTGTGCTACATCTCCAACGGTATCTTTCCAGCAATATGCATTATCCAGTGGATTTCCTTCTACAATACAGCCCCCAGGAAAGCGAATAAATGAGGGTTCTAAATCCTCTAATAGCTTCACCATATCTGCTCTAAGTCCATTCTCGCGATTCTTATATGTATTCACTGGAAAAAGTGAAATCATATCCATACAAACCGTTCCCGTACTTTCAAGAACTAATGATAGACTTCCTTTTTCTACAGTCTCTTCTGCTTTAATTATAATCTCTTGCTTTAACCATGAGTCTTCTACTTCTTCTATGTACCCGCTACCAATGCTTTTACCGTCATGATCTTCTAGACTTATCTCAATCTTCCCTTTATATGAGTCACTTTTCACATATACGCTAAATCGATATTCCTCCCCTTTTATAAATGACATCCCTTCAAGAAACCCTTTATTACGTATTCCGCTATTCTTACCCTCTGCTTTTAACTCCAGATAGTTTAGATTATTGTCATTCAGTCCACCTTCACTGCAGATTGTTAATTTTGCATTATTAATTGGTTCATACCCATGAAGTCTACCTCCCTCTGCTAAAGATTCTTCGAATTCGAAGGAGCGATTAATTACCTTCTCTGCATACAAACCTCCATCTGCTGCAAAATTAATATCTTCAAAAAAAAGTCCATACAAGGTCTCACTAATATCAATACCCTGTTTTTCTCCATTAATCTGTAAACTATAATTATTATCTTCCATCTGCTTCTCCTCAAGTACATTTCCACGATCCTTTTTGCAACCACTCATAAGTAGCATCGCTATACAACAGCAAAACATTGTTATTCTTCCTTTATAAAAATGTTTTTTCATCCTGTTCCCTCTTTCATATAGCTAAATTATTTTAGTTATATCTAAAATATAATGTATATTATATACATTCACATTCCATTTGTAAAGGTGTTTTGTATAAATTAACTATATTATTTTAGACTTTAATATATTTATATATATTTTCCTAAAGTATCATTTTCTTTATGCATGACTTATGTACAATACAACCGAATGTCATATCTTTCAATATCAAGATGTTTACTATTCTGGGCGGACCACTAAAAAGAGACAACTTTCAAATGAAAGTTGTCTCTAAAATAATATCTATATATCAATATGAAATTGAAAATTCCTTAACACTTAGTTATTTGATCCCCTGTTAAGCCGAGATTGGACTATAATTAATTCGTACTTTAATATCCTGTGCATAGTTTCCAAACTCTTTACCAAAGATCGTTAAGCCGCCAACGTTTGTGGCATCGTCATTTACTGAGAATTTGAATTTAATCGAACTCTTGTAATCCAGTTTGAAATCTTCTATTGTTACGTTCGATATCTGCAATCCATCAATAAAAGTTCCCTTTTTGTTAATAACCACTAACTTAAGTAGACCATATTGATTCCAATTAGGAAACCACCAGTCTGGTGTAAAGATACCCTTTACTTCACCAAAATCTCCTGGGCTAGTCCATGTCCCTATACAAACATCATTTAAGTAAAAACTAATATCAGAAGGCCAATCGTTATTAATTCCTGGTGCTTCTGAACTTAATTCTGCCGATAATGTGATTTGATCAATCTTTTGCGCTGCCGGTAACAAGTTCGGTATCTGATATTCTACATATCCTTTTGAAAACCATATAATCTGTGCATTCACTCTATCAGAGTGAGAAAAATATCTAGGATCATCAACTTCTCCGATCAAATGTTCCCCAGTTGATATACCACAAGTAGGATAGATAGAATAGTCCGCATACAAGCCTACTTTAACTTCAGTATCATATATGTTTTTCGAATCTGTTTGTTCTTCAGCCATAATATCAACTAAAATCTTATCTACATTAACTCGGCAAATCTTTTGGTTTCCATGACCTGTATATTCTGAATAAACTTGCACAATTCCACTATCTTCCAACTTCTTAACGTGACTAGTTAAGGCCCCATTCGTTATATTCATACTAGAAGCCAATTCATTCATATTCATTTCTTTGTTTTCTAAAAGTTTCTTGACTATATTAATTCGTACATCAGATCCTAACGCTTTAAAAACATTCAATCCTTCATCTAAATTCTTGATATGTAGCATATCTCTCATCCTATACTTTTTATTTTTTTAAATTACTATACATTTTTCTTAACAATAATATTATAACTGATTTTAATTTATTATGCAATCATTGTATTATAGGATCCAATTTGCTATTCTATCCAGACATCTATTTTTTATAGTATGATTTCTCCTCATACTTTAGTTACCTACGTTTCGGAATAGTTACAATGAAGCTAGAACCCTTTGTATACTGAGAACGTACACGGATGTTTCCTGTATGTTTTAGTATTATTAACTTAGCTATAGATAATCCTAAGCCATGACCACTGATCTTTCTATCACGCACGTGGTCAGAGCGATAGAACCTCTCAAATATATTGTCAATATCTCTCTTTGTCATCCCAATCCCTGTATCCTCGACTGATATAACACAATCTCCACCTTTGTTTTCACAAGATATATAGATGTAATCTCCATCACTTGAATATTTGACTGCATTATCAACGAATACTCGAATCGCTTGTTTAAGTGCCTGTTTATCTCCATAGACCATAACATCTTCTAGCGCTTTTGTTTCAACAATACGGTTAGTCGTTACCATCTTCGTTTCCTTCAACATATCTTCCACAAGTACACGCATATTAAACATATGCTTGTCTAATTTGAGTGTCTTCTTATCATGTCTTGATAGGAATAATAGTTTCTCAACCAATTCCTGCATTGCCTTAGATTCATTCTTAATTGCCTCAATAGATTCTTCTAAAACTTCCGCATCCGCTTTTCCCCATCGATCTAACATATTAACATACCCTTGAATAACGGCTATCGGTGTTCGAAGTTCGTGAGAAGCATCAGAAACAAATTGCTTTTGACTTTCATATGATAACTCAATACGATCTAACATCTGATTAATAGTTATTGCAAGGTCCTTTAACTCGTTTTTGGTTCCTGCAAGATTAATTCTTTCACTTTGCAGGTTATTAACGGTAAGCCGGTTTGCCAACCTCGACATATCTTTTATAGGTAAGAATAATTTCTCATCACCCTTTTTCCCATATATAATTACACTTGCTGTAAATATTGCAAGAAGTAGTATGACAAAAGGCAACAATCGGCTTAATAAAAGATGCTCTCCTGACAAATCAAATTGAAAATATAATGTATAATTACTTCCACCGATCTTAACACTTTGGTTGTCTTTAATAATTAGTACTTTCTGCCCCTCTATATTCCCATAGAATACTCTATCAAATAGAGTATTTCTCCTCTCAATATTATACACAGTATCATTAAATACAACTTCTTTTGTATCATCGTTTATAATCGTTAATGACATTCCTTCCGTATAATATGGATTTCTTTCTTCTAAATCAGTAATACTAATCTCTTCATTCTCTAGACTAAGGACCATCTGCTTTTCTAATCTATTATTATCAAATGCAGCAATTCCTAGATATACTCCTATGAATAAAAAACAAAATACTACGCTATTAATAATTAATAATCTAAGATAGTTTAATGATATACGGAATGCAATTGAAAAGTAGAATTGGCTAAAGAACAATTCTCTTCTCTTTCGTATTGGTAGAACCGTTCGAATCAGTAATTTTCTAATCCATTCAACCATCTTACTTCTCATCCTTAATTATATATCCCACACCACGAACAGTACTAATTAGATGAATTCCATATCGATCATCTATCTTTTGACGTAGGTACCTAACATATACATCTACCACATTCGTATCTCCTAGATACTCATAATCCCATACGTTATTCAATAGCTGTTCTCTTGTCATTGCTATATTTTTATTCCTTAGTAGGTATTCTAGTAATTGAAACTCCTTCTTCGTCAATGTAATCTCTTCTTTATCATATGTAACCATATGACTAGACAGATTAACTACAAGCTTACCATACTGTAAAGTCTCTATTTTAGCACCTACATTAGAATGTCGATTTAAAGCTACTCGAATTCTAGCCAATAACTCTTCAATTGCAAATGGTTTAGTCATGTAATCATCAGCACCCATATCAAGACCAGCAACCTTATCGGTAACATCATCTTTAGCTGTTAACATAATAATTGGTACTTGTTTTCCTTCTTGTCTCACTCTTCTACAAACTTCGATTCCACTTAATCCAGGCAACATAATATCAAGGATTACTAAATCTATATCATCATGCATTGCTTTTTCCAATCCCTGTCTTCCATCACCTGCAATCTCAACTTCATATCCTTCGTATTTTAATTCTAATTCCACAAATCTTGCAATCTTATTCTCGTCCTCAACAATTAATATTTTTGCCAAACCAACTTACCTCCTAATTAAACCATTTTGTTAATTACTTCTATTGTATCATTAATTTAATGATTTTCAAATTAAAAACGAATTAAAAACTGCATTTCTAATGGTGTTTATTCATTACAAATTGAGTCCTACAACGTAATATTAATTGACTATTTTTTCAAAATAGCGTATAATTCACTTTATCAAACGAAAGCATTAAAGCTTTAAATCAAAAAAATCATAATGTGTATGAAAGGGAAGCGGAAAGTATGAAAAAAACAAAAAGAGTTATATCCACGATATGTATTCTTTCTTTGGTCGTGACGACATTTACTGGATGTGGTTCAAAGAAAGGATCTGACACAACTTATAAGATTGGTGTTAGCCAATACTCTACCCACGACGCACTTGATGCTGCTTACGATGGCTTCATTGATGGCCTTGCTGAGGCCGGATATAAAGAAGGCGAAAACATTGAAGTTGATTTTCAAAATGCGCAAGGGGAACCTTCAAACAATAATACTATTGCTTCAAAACTAGTTAACGATAATCCGGATATAATCCTTGCAATTGCAACACCAGCGGCTCAAGCGATTGCTAATCTAACACAGGATATTCCTATAGTTGTAACAGCAATTACTGATCCTGAAGAAGCAGGCCTTGTAGAATCTAACGAAGCTCCTGGTGGAAACGTAACAGGTACCTCCGACCTAAATCCAATTAAGGAACAGATGGATCTTTTACAACAATTAGTACCAACTGCGAAGAAAGTTGCTATTCTTTATTGTTCAAGTGAAGATAATTCAAAACTCCAAGCAGAACTTGCTGCAGAAGCCGCTGCCAATATTGGTATAGAGACAGTAGAAGCAACCGTATCTAATTCAAATGATATAGAACAAGTTGTTCAATCCTTAGTAAATAAAGTAGATGCTATCTATGCACCAACAGACAACATAATTGCGTCAGCTATGCCAACGGTAGGTATGATTGCTAATGCAAACAAACTTCCTGTTATTTGTGGAGAATCAGGAATGGTGGAGAAGGGTGGACTCGCTACATACGGCCTTAATTATTACAACTTAGGAAAGCAAACCGCTGCTATGGCTATAAAGATCCTTACTGGTGAAGCAGAACCTGCCAATATACCAATAGAATATCTTGAGAATGTAGAATTAACTATTAATGAAGATGTTGCTGCTGAATTAGGAATTACTATTCCTGATGATTTAAAGGCTGAGATGAATAAATAATCGTATTCTTATTACATACCGTTAAATACTGAAGTAGCCCCCGTTTTAATAGTCACTTTATTAAATATGGGGGATTTTCTCTTTTTCTTTCTTAGACATTAAGAAATGTTTATAAATAATATTATAGTTGAAGGTAACAAAAGATTATAGGAGGTTATTATGACAGATATTACATCAATTTACTATGCTGTTTTAAGTGCTTGTGGTCAAGGTCTTTTATGGGCAGTATTAGCACTTGGCATTTATATTACATTTAAAATCCTCGACATTGCCGATATGACTTGTGATGGAAGTTTCGCATTAGGTGGCTGTACGAGTGTTACATTAATCGTATCTGGATGGAATCCGTTTTTAAGTTTATTCATATCAGTATTAGCTGGTATGACTGCCGGTATGGTAACTGGATTCTTACATACAAAGCTTAAGATTCCTGCAATACTAGCCGGTATCCTAAGTATGATTTCTCTCTATTCTATTAATTTAAGAATACTAGGCCAAGCAAATCAATCACTAAATAAAACTGACACAATCATTACTTTAATAAAAAAGATAATTCCAGATTCTATTATGAATTATTTTAAATATTCAACATTTAATTCCCTTATCGTTATTAGCGTTGGTATTATCACTGGAATTTTACTTTGTATTATATTATATTGGTTTTTCGGTACAGAGGCTGGTAGTGCCCTTCGTGCAACTGGAAATAATGCAGACATGATTCGTGCACTCGGACAGAACACGGACCGTATGAAGATACTTGGACTTGTTATTAGTAATGGCCTAATTGCCTTATCAGGTGCTTTATTATCACAAAGCCAAGGTTATGCAGACGTTGGTATGGGACAAGGCGCTATTGTTATTGGCTTAGCTTCCATCGTAATTGGTGAGGTATTCTTTGGACGTTTTACTTCTTTCAGAAGTAAACTTATATCTGTTATCGTTGGATCTGTTATCTACCGTGTAATCATTGCACTTGTACTTCAATTTGGATTGAACACTAACGACCAGAAATTATTTACTGCTATTATTGTTGCAATTGCACTTGCCGTTCCAACAATTAAGAAAACTAAATTCATACGAAATATTTTCAAAATAGGTACTCGTATTTAAGCCTTAGTACAGAATTGGAGGTAGTTATGTTATATATAGAAAATCTACACAAAACATTTAACGCAGATACTATTAATGAAAAACAAGTATTAAAAGGTGTTAATCTGCATCTGCATCCTGGTGATTTCGTAACAATAATTGGAGGTAATGGTGCTGGTAAATCCACATTATTAAATATGATTGCTGGAGTTCATCCTGTAGATAGTGGATCTCTCAAATTAGATGGAATAGATATTACAAGGCAACCCGAACATGTTCGTGCAAAACTATTAGGCCGTGTCTTCCAAGATCCTATGAAAGGAACTGCTGCCAATATGGAGATACAAGAAAATCTAGCTCTCGCATATCGCCGTGGTAAGAAACGTGGTTTAAGATGGGGTATCAGTTCCGAGGAAAAACTTCAATATGTAGAAGCTTTAAAGACACTTGATCTGGGTCTCGAAGATCGTCTCTCCTCTAAAGTTGGATTATTGTCTGGTGGCCAACGCCAAGCACTTACATTATTAATGGCAACCTTAGTAAAGCCAAAACTTTTATTATTAGACGAACATACCGCTGCTCTTGATCCAAAGACAGCGAAAAAGGTATTAGATTTAACTGAACATATAGTGGAAGTGAATAACTTAACTGCACTTATGGTTACCCATAACATGAAAGACGCTATTCACATTGGTAATCGTCTTATCATGATGCATGATGGTAACATTATATTTGATATAAGTGGAGAGGAGAAGAAGAACTTACATGTTTCAGACCTTCTTCAAAAATTTGAGCAAGCAAGTGGTGGTGAATTCGCAAGCGATCGAATGATGTTAGCTTAATAGTTACGTTTATTATAAAGACCGTAAAGTAAAAATAATCCCAAGAAGAGCGTGTTTATGACGTATATTTTGTATTCGTCATAAACACGCTCTTCTTGGGATTGTTTTTTACGTTTCTTTTAATTATTTCTGATTTAAAACCTTTGTCTAATCTAATAGTGTCGTCTAATTATTAACGTTAGAATAATCAATTGGATACTTCTTCTTAGATATCTTATTCAATACAATTATAGACACAATTAAAAGACCTAGTGCTATAATGAATGGAACCACCGCACTCTTCATGATACCCATCAATAGGTATCCACATACAGAACATGCTGCTACCAGACTGGCATATACTAGTTGCGTAGATACATGATCCATATGATTACAGCCTGCCCCTGTGGATGATAGAATCGTCGTATCGGAAATCGGAGATATATGATCACCATATACAGCTCCTGCTAATATAGATCCAAGTACCGGATATAATAAAACACTCGTTGTCTCTGATGAACAGATTGCTACTCCGATTGGTATTAGTAAAGCCATTGTTCCCCATGAAGTCCCCGTTGCAAATCCTAAGAATCCAGCAATTACAAATACCATAACTGGTAAGATAAAGATTGGGAAGCTAGCGTCTTTAACTAGATTTCCTACATATCCTCCTGTATTTAAATACTCTGTACTGCAGATTCCGCTAATTGTCCAAGCAAGGATTAAGATTGTGAATGCAGGAACCATTGACTTAATTCCTTCTGAAATTCCTTCCATCAGCTCACGGAAAGAAAGAATTTTACGAATTGAATATTGTATAAATGTAAGTACTAGTGCGCCAAAACTACCTATTACTAAAGAAAGAGATGAATTACTTTCACCAAAAGATGCAAAGAAACTAGTTTCTCCTGTAAATCCACCACCCGTATATACCATTGCTAATACAGTGAATACCATTAATGATAGAATCGGAATTACAAGGTCCATTACTTTACCCTTTTTCTTGTCCACTGTATCTTCAGTAACAATAGTTTCTTCTCCAGAGAATAAATCCCCATGCTCTATAGCATTCTTTTCGAATCGGGCCATCGGACCAAAATTTACTTTTGATAAGCATATAATTATAACCATAACAATTGTTAAGATTGCATATAAGTTATATGGAATAATCTTAATAAATGTTGTCATTCCATTACCTGCACCCGCGTCTTGAATATAAGTTGCTACAGAGGCTCCCCAACTTGAAATAGGAGCTATAATACATACTGGAGCTGCAGTAGCATCAATTAGATATGCAAGCTTTGCTCTACTAATTCTATGTTTATCTGTTAGCGGTTTCATAACTGTTCCTACAGTAAGACAATTAAAATAATCATCAATAAAGATAAAACAGCCAAGAGCAGATGTTGCTAACGTTGCACCTCGTCTTGTTTTAATCTTAGTTGCTGCCATTTCTCCATATGCTGCTGAACCGCCTCCCATAGTCACGATAGCTACTAATGCTCCTAATAGGGATAAGAAAATTAAGATGTAGACATTCTCACCCATTTTTTCACCCATAACTTCGAATGAAGTCACTATCATGCTAATTACATTCCCATTGCTATAGATAAGTGATCCAACTAGGATTCCTGTCATTAACGACACAATAACCTCTTTTGTAATCAAAGCTAAGACAATTGCAATAAGAGGAGGGAGTATGGATAATAGTCCATAATTTGCTGCTTCTAATACTTCCATTCCTTTATTCCTTTCCATTCATATAAAATTGTGTAACTAGATATAGTTACACAATTTTATAATTCGTCCTTTTATATCCTTATATTTATAACATGAATGGAATGGTCTAGCAACATGAATAATTTACCAATTTCATAATTATTCCAATTTTATTTTTATAAATTATTTAATGCTCTGTAATCTATGTCTTCTTTAGCTATTATTATCTTGATTTTCTTTATTATCCTGATAACCTTTATTAGCTTGATCGTCTTTATAATCAATATTAGCTAGAGTATCGATGATTTCTTTTTTTCTCTTCTTAATGATAACAATAATAACAACAGTAATAACAGCTACCCAAAATACTATATAAGGAATATTGGAAACGAACCAAATTGAAAATTCGGTAACACCATCCTTAATATCATAAAGTGAATCTTTGAGTCCAGCTCCCATCTTTTGCCAAGTAGATTCATTATCTACTTGTGGTGTATAGCGAATTACTTCCTCAATTGAAATAGTAACAGTACTATACTCAATAAGATTATCGTATGTTCTTAATTGCGATTCATAAGATTCTAACTCATATCGGATCTCTGTCAAACGATTTTCCAGTAATATAATAGATTCTAAATCAACTGCCTGTTCAATCAATTCTATTAAACGCTTCTGTTCCACCTTAAGTACTTTAACATGGCTTTGCATATCTACATAATTAATTGTAACATCTTCAGCAGATATATCCTTAGCTACTACATTACCCGTCTCACTAACCTTATTAATAAAAGAATCTAACTTAGAAGCTGGTATCCTTGCTATGATATTACAATAACGGTCTGTACTACTTAGTAAATCACTCATACTGATGCTCTCAGCATATCCACCAAGGGTAGTAATCTCAGATTCTATAGAATCAACAACTTTGTCAAATTCCTGCGTTTCTAGAGCTAATGACACTTTTCGTATAATCTTGCGATTAGACTCAACATTAATATTGCTTTGTCCATTCCCACTCTCATTGGAACCCGAAGTAGTAGTATCTACTACCGTTTCGCTCGTCGTTTCTTTTTCTTCCGTAATTGTATAACTATCATCCATCGCAATATCGCTCTTAGAATACTGCTCCGTACTATTTTTTTTGCTACCGCATGCAGTAAAGAACATGCAAACTAGTACTAACATAATAACTACTTTAAACTTATTCTTCATAAAAATCCCTCCTGTTAACTCATACTTATATATCTATGAATTAGACGAGAGGGATTGCTAATTGGTTCCATTATTTTATGTATTTTTTTAATTCTCTTATAAATTGCTTACGCCAGCTTCAACATCCTCTGCAGATATGGAGATTCCTCTATGCGGAACTGATGTGGAGAACACAATCTGTGTTTTTGTAGTACCAAACTTTTGTAAATGTCCAATAAAGGCATCAAGTTCCATTGTACTTGGAAAACATACTTTTAATAACATTGAATAGCTCCCTGTTACACAATTACATTCTATAACATTAGGACATTGCTGTACGAATGGATAAAATGTATCCTTTTTCGTTGGTGACATTTCAAGATTAATGAATGCAGTAATGTGATATCCTAATTTAATTGGATTAATACTTGCATGGTATCCTGTTATAATATTCTCTTTTTCTAAACGTTCAATTCTTGCTGCTACTGCTGGCGATGATAAAAATACTTTTTCTGCTAATTGTTTGAGCGAGTATCTCGCATTTTCCTGAAGTAAACTAATTATTTTTTTATCAATCTTATCCATTCTGATACCTCCTATGTTGCGACAATTTTACGAGAATTACATTAATAAGTTAAGTTAAACGTAAAAAAAGCATAGGTATAGCACCTATGCTTCTTTGCAATCTTTTTTTAATTCTATATTTTCTTTATTATACAATGTTAATTTAAGTTTATCAAGTTTTTTCTTAATACCAGATTGAAGGATTTTCTAAAAAAGTTAATAGTACGTTCATAGTTCTTTCATAAACGCTACACACCTAATACACATTTGGTTGTTATTATAAATATATCAAATAAGTCAATTACCTTTTATATAGATTTTTTTTCATAACATCCCCCCTCTTAGGAGCCCCCAACGGCTCCTCCTTTTTTGTTTAAAGAACTTTATTGATATTATATAAGAAATTAAGTACAGTCCAGTTTTGAGGGAAGTACTTCATGATATTCCAATAGCTTGCACCATTAAGGGCGAATTCATTAACTAATAGCAACTTTTCATTAATACTTCTAGCATCCTCAAACCATACAACGTGTTCTATTCCATCTGCACTCATATAATTATAATAAGGTACTTTCGCTACTTCATCAAAATATATGGTTGCACCATATTGCGCCGCCTGCTCTACAGCCGCCACATTACTTAAAGACCTGGCTCTTGATTCACCGCTTATAAAAGGTAATGCCCAATCATATGCATAGTTTGGTATTCCTACGAAAATCATATCTGGAGCGATTTCGGTAACTGCATAATCAAGTACTTCCCTCACCTTATCAATTGGCGCAACTGCCATTGGCGGTCCATATGTATATCCCCATTCATAAGTCATTAATAAAACTTTATTAGAAGCTTCTCCAATAGCTCTATAGTCATGTCCCTCATATAATATACCTGGTTGATCTGATGCAGTTTTAGGTGCTAGGGAAACAATAACTTCAAATCCTTCAGCATTTAATATAGTAGTTACATTCCCTATAAAGTCTACATATGCCTGTCTATCAGCAGGATAGATATACTCAAAGTCAATATTAAGACCATAATATTGTTTTTCTCTTAAATTAATAAGTATATTTTGAATCAATTGATTTTGTGCCTCAATATTATTTAATATTTGACTTGCTAGTACATTACTAAAACTACCTTCCTTAGTTAAGGTCGATAATAACATTAAAGGAGCTACTCCATAATCCCTTGCAATATTAATTACATTCTGGTCGTCTATTCCAATTAATTCTCCTTCCGGTGTAAATCCATATGTAAAAATTGTAATATATGTAAGATAAGGTAAGGTTTTTTCTAATACATCTATGTCAATATACGGATAAAGATATCCATTCACCTCCATGGACCCAATTTTATCTCCTTCGTATTCGATTACAACTTGTTGACCAGTATATAAATAAGGGAAATCAGCAAGTCCTGGATTGTTTTGTAATAATGTAATCACACTCACTCCGTTTTTTTGAGCCACATCTAAAAGTGTATCTCCTTCTTCAACTGTATAGATTCTCTTTGGATAGAGAATAACTAATGTCTGTCCAATAACTAAGTTATTGGGATCAGCTAATTCATTATCCTCAATAAGACGGTTAGGCGTTGTATCATAGTCCCTCGCAATACTATAGATGGTCTCCCCCTGTTTTACTACATGAATTTCCATATGTACTCCTTCCTATAGAAGGTTCGTACTAAGTTAACGTATATTCTATCATTCTTAGTACGATACCTTTATTTCTCGTATACATTTCTTATATACATTTCTCAACTTGATGATTCATTTATACCCTAATATATGTCCTAACATTGCCTGCTTAGAACTTAGGGTTGTCTGCTTTTTCACTTGCAGGTAAGGTAATTCTAAAAAGTTGTCTGATTAGAATCTTAAAGTTAAACGGAATAAGGGGATACATATAGTTATAACCTGTTAAAGTCCTGTTAAATATAATTGCACATAGAGTCAATATAATACCTGCAATAAATCCCCACTGACTAAATAAAGCTGTTAATACTAATAAGACAATACGCATGAATTTAAGTGCATAACCTAGTTCATAGCTAACCTGCGTATAATTAGAGATAGCAACAAACGCCATATATAACATTACTTCTGAATTAAACCAACCTGAACTAACTGTAAAATCACCTAATATTAACGCTGCCACTACACTGAAAGGTGTGCTCATCATACTTGGTGTGTTAAGTGCTGCTAATTTAAGCCCATCAATAGAGAATTCTAGTATTAAAAATTGAATGATAATAGGTATATTAATTGTGTCCGTAATCTTAATAAATTCCAGGCCCTTAGGAATCCAATCTGGATGCTGCATAAGCAGTAAGAATAAAGGTGTTAATATCACTACTATTATATTAAAGATAATTCTTGTAAGACGCAGATATGTCCCTGTGATTGGAGGAAAGTAATAATCTGCTGCCTCTTCTACAATACCAAATAATGTGGTTGGAAGTATCATTACGGCAGGAGAATTATCAATCATAATAACGATTTTTCCTTCTAATACTGAGGCAGATGCAGTATCTGGTCTCTCCGTGTAACGAAATTTAGGGAAAGGATTCAACCAACTTCCCTTGTACATACATTCAGCTAAACTCTCTTGATTCATAGAAAGAGCATCAATTTTAATATTCTTTATCTTATCAATTACTCTATCGAGAAGCCTCTCATCCACGCGATCTTTCATATAACAGACTACAATATTTGTATGTGAGGAACTCCCTGCTGTCATCATCTGCATAACAAGATTTGGGTTTCGTATTCTACGTCTAACAAGTGCCGTATTAAATACCAGTGTCTCTACAAATCCATCCCTGGATCCTCTCATAACCTTATCTTTGTCAGGTTCTTCTATACCTCTTGTAGGGTATGTTCTACAGTCAATTGCCAACACCGTTTCGTAACCATCAACAAGTAAACAAGGTACACCTGATAGAATAAGAGTAATAACCGCATCCATCTTATCTTCTAAGTTAACTTCTCCGTAGGGTAATAATTTCTTTTGGAACTCTTCTGGTGTACACTCTACATCCTCTCTTTTTAAGTCTGCAAAGAACTCCATTAATTTTTCTAGAATCTCATCTTTTGCAAAACCATCAATAAAGTAAAGATGACATTCTTTATCTCCGATAGTTATCTTCCTATTAATAATATCAAAATTATTCTCAATTAATAACTCAGCATCCAAACGTCTTTTATTAGATGCAATATTTCTACTTATTGAATTTATCATATGAACAAACATACTCCTTATGTTTTATTTATCCTATATTGTTTACCTCATCTTCCTAATTATTCATATTCTCATAATAACTTAGCAAAAGTTAGATAAAGAACCAATTTTAGGACCATCCACAGTTCCAATAAGTAAAAGGCATAAAAAACTCCCAAAAGAAGATTTAATTAGTTTCTTCCTTTGAGAGTTCAAAGCGGTTTTTCCGTTGAAGATATCAATTATCTACTCCTCGAAATCTTCAAGTACAAAGATCTAGATTATAAGTTATTCTGAGCGGATAGAATAATAAAGTCCATTGGTTCTACCACCAATTCCTTATCTTCTATAACTTCTCCATTCTGTAAATTACAATAAGTACCTTCTTCTAATTGATATGCAAGTTTCTCATCTTCGCTATTATTAATAATTACAATTGATCTTTCTTGCTTAAGAACTCTTTCATATACTAAGAATTGATGTTTTGCAAGGAGGGTATTAAACTCTCCATCAACAAACTCCTTATGTTCTCTACGAATTTTTGCTAACCATTTAAAATGCTCGAATAAATTCGTGTCTTGTTCCTCTTTATTCCAAAGCATACAACGTCTACAGTCAGGATCATTGCCACCTTCTAAACCTACTTCATCTCCATAATAGATGTAAGGAATTCCAAGGTATGTATATTGAAAAACTGTCGCTAATTCTAGTCTTCTCTTTTCACCAGAAGCATCTGTAATAAAACGTGCAGTATCATGTGAATCAAGAAGATTTAACATCTGTTTATGAAGATCTTTACGAAGGGAATGCTGTCTAATTGCTAACGCGTTAATGAAGCCCTCTGCAGACATTTTACGAAGTGCAAAGAATTCTAATACAGATTCCCTGAATGGATAATTCATAGTAGAATCTAATTCATCTCCTTTACAGAAGGAATTCCCCATATGCATAATTTCACCAATTACTATCGCATCCGGATTTACTTTCTTCACACGCTCATAAAACTTCCTAAGAAAACTATGGTCGATCTCATCACACACATCCAAACGGAATCCGTCTATATGAAACTCTCTTAGCCAATAGCTGGCTACATCTAAGAAATACTGTACTGTATCAGGATTACTCATATTTAGTTTTGGCATTTTCCCATATCTATCATAAAAAGTTACATAATTAAGTTCTCTTTGATTAATTGGATAAGAGTCAATATAAAACCAATCCTTATACGCAGAATTTTCTCCCTTATTCATAACATCTTTGAATGCAAAGAAGTCATCTCCAGAATGGTTGAATACACCGTCTAATACGAAACGTATGCCTCGCTTATGTGCCTCTTCTATTAATTCTCTTAACTCTTCCTTGGTACCAAATTGAGGGTCAATCTCATAATAATCTTTGGTATTATACTTATGGTTAGAGCACGATTGAAAAATGGGAGTCGTATATATTATCGTAACTCCAAGTTCTTTTAGATAATCTAACTGCTTTGTAATCCCTTTTAAATCTCCACCGAAGAAGTCATGATTCCCTACAACTCCTTCTCCCCAAGGCTTAACCCCTTCAGGGTCATTGTTGTGGTTTCCATTGTAGAAACGGTCAGGGAATATCTGATACATTACACCATCTTTAGCCCATTCTACTTGCTGATAGAAATCTCCAGGACAAAGATAAGGGAATTGGAAGGTTTGTGGGACATCTGGCTTCTCATTAAGAATACCTCTTTCGTTATAATAAAGACAGTTTCCCTCATTGTCTATTAATTCAAAGAAATATCGGAACTTCTTATCCACATTAACTAGTTCCACTTCATAATAATCAAATATGTCACAGCCTTGAGTACGATTCATTTGAACTTGTTGGAAGGGTTTTTCGTATTGATGTCTATCTTTATAATAAATATAAACATACTTAATATCCTGTTTAGCTGTCTGGATTTTTAGGTATAGCGTATTCTCACCAACTGCATAAGCATATGGTACATCTGGTGTATGGTATATTCCTGCTTTAATCATAATTATCCTCCTAATATTTATATAATGATACAATTTAAATAGCAATGTATTTTAGTCGTTTTTTATGTACTACTATTTTATAATAACATATATGTAATAAATGTCAATTGATATTTTCGTATTTTTTCGTACTTCTTTAGAGAATCGTTTATTTTACCTTTATTACATGTCTATTTTTGAGGTGTTATTCTGCTTACATATAGAATTACTCGGCCAACACCTTACTTTTATTTACATATTGTAATTTATCATTGATTTTGCTATACTTTATCAGAAATGATATGTAATATTATAAAGAATCTTGTCATAAATAAATGCAATTAATAATGGAGGATGAAAGAATGACCCAAGTGAAAAAACGGATATTAGTGCTTGCAACAGGGGGAACAATTGCATCACAATCAAGTGAAGAAGGATTGATTCCAGCGCTAAGTATTGATAATTTATTCTCTAAAATCACTGGATTAAATGAGAATTACGACATAACAGCAAAAGATATTCTTCATCTAGATAGTTCTAATATTCAACCTGAAGAGTGGCAATTAATTGCTAATCATATATATAAATCTTGTTTTGATTATGATGGAATTATTGTAACACATGGTACTGATACAATGGCATATACCACAAGTGTACTTTCTTATATGCTCCAAAACATTCCGATACCTGTAGTTGTAACGGGATCACAGCTACCGATCCTTAATCCTTTGACAGATGCAATGGATAATCTACGTTGTGCCTTTGCTATGGCTGCAACAGGAGTTCCAGGTATCTTCTTAGCATTTAACCGTAAGATTATCTTAGGATGTCGTGCTGTTAAAGTCCGTACAACTGGTTTTGATGCATTCGAAAGTGTAAACTGCAGATATGTAGCTACTATTGATTCTAATGGACTAAATGTCAGTCATAAACTATTGCCTAAGACAGATGGTAAGTTTGAATTAAAGGATTCTGTTTGTTCCGACGTTTTCTTAATTAAATTAACTCCAGGTCTAAATCCAGGAATCTTTGATATGCTATTAGAGATGAACTACAAAGGTGTTGTAATAGAAGCGTTTGGTGCAGGAGGATTACACTTTATTCACCGTGACCTTATATCCAAACTAGAAAAATTAGTGGAAAACAATATTCCAGTAGTTGTATCTAGTCAATGTCTATACGAGCGTAGTGATTTATCCATCTACCAAGCTGGACAAAAGGCGTTAGAAAAGGGTGTTATACAAGCATATGATATGACAACAGAGGCTACTGTAACTAAACTAATGTGGGCCCTAGGACAAACCAAAGATTTGAATGAAATTAGAACCATCTTCTCAACAAACTTAGTGGGAGAAATTAAATTGTAGATTAATATGTTTCATTTGCCGAGACTACTAGTTTATGATATAATAAATGGAGTTTTTATTACTACGCAGTGATAAAATCAGAAAGTGTTTCGAATACTTATGAGAGTAAAACAAGTGCGAACGAGGTGAGCACTTGTTTTGCTTCAAATAAATCCAATAGAATAAAGGAGAATAAGAAGTATGAAGAATCTTATTATACCAGATGGTTATCAGCCAGATATTGATATAAGAGAAACTGAAGTTGCTATCAAAGATGTAAAGGACTTTTTTGAAAGAGAGTTAGCGAAAGAATTAAATCTTACAAGAGTATCTGCTCCCCTGTTTGTAAAACCAGAAACAGGTCTTAATGATAATCTGAATGGAGTGGAACGTCCTGTAAGCTTCGGAGTTAAAGAACAAAACGACGCTAACGTAGAGATTGTACACTCATTAGCTAAATGGAAACGTCTTGCGCTACAACGTTATGGATTTTCTGTTGGAGAAGGTTTATATACAGATATGAATGCTATTCGACGTGATGAAGATACGGATAACATCCATTCTATCTTCGTTGATCAATGGGACTGGGAAAAGATTATCACTAAAGAAGACCGTACTGTTGAGACTTTACAGTCTATTGTTAAGAATGTATACAATGCCTTGAAAGCTACAGAGGAATTTATCTGTAATAAATATACATATGTAAATCCAATTATGCCAGGAGAAATCTCTTTCATTACAACTCAAGAATTAGAAGATATGTATCCAGACTCTACCCCAAAAGAACGTGAATATAATATTGCGAAGTTAAAAGGTGCAGTCTTTATTATGCAAATAGGTGGTACGCTGAATTCCGGTGAAAGACATGACGGCCGTGCCCCTGATTATGATGATTGGTCATTAAACGGAGATATTATTCTATATTATCCAGTTCTTGATATTGCACTTGAACTTTCATCTATGGGTATTCGTGTTGATGAAGACACACTTGTTAAACAGCTTGAAATCAGTGGATGTATGGACCGTGCTGAGTTGCCATTCCAAAAAGCATTATTAAACGGTGAATTACCATATACAGTTGGTGGTGGTATTGGCCAATCAAGAATCTGTATGTTTTTCCTTCGCAAGGCACATATCGGTGAAGTTCAAGCTTCTATCTGGCCAGATGACATATCAGAGTATGCGATAGCGAATAACATTGCTCTACTATAAAAAGAATTAAGTTACTATCTATAAGTGTATTTATAATAAACAAAGAGTTGCGGCAATAAATTAAATTGCGGCAACTCTTTGTTTTTCTTTAATAACTATCCTATTAGACCAAGATGTTCAACTAATATCTTAAGACCTATTATAATTAATATTGTACCACCTAGTAATTCTGCTTTCGATTTATACTTTGCTCCAAACACATTTCCAATTTTTACTCCAACAAATGATAATATGAATGTAGTAATACCAATTAGACAGACAGCTGGAATGATACTTACTTGTAAGAAAGCAAATGTTATACCAACCGCAAGTGCGTCAATACTTGTTGCTACAGCTAGAACACTAACATATTTGAGATTAAACTTCTTATCTTCTTTTTTCTCTTCATCTTTATCTAATGCTTCCTTAATCATGTTACCACCAATGATAGCAAGTAATACGAATGCAATCCAATGATCAATAGACGTTATATAGTGTTGAAAATTCTTTCCAAGTAGATATCCTAATAAAGGCATTCCAGCCTGAAATCCTCCAAAGAAGAGTGCTAATATACCGGCGCGCTTCAGATTTAATTTCTTCATTGAAAGTCCTTCACAGATTGATACAGCGAAAGCATCCATTGATAATCCTATTGCTAATAAAAATAACTCGAAAAAGCTCATGTTTTCGTATCCTTTCTTTTCGTTTCTAAAGTCTGCTACATAGAAAAAGACTTGTCTGCAATAAAAATATTGCAGACAAGTCTCATTATTTAAAATAAAGCCAGATGTTCTCCATCAGTATGTTGACTTTATTACACTACGTGCTAACTACTCCCTTATCTTCGTTAAATTATAGATAATAATTAATCAACTGTCAAGGTCTTATATACTTAAACTTCAATATCATCATACATAAAGAACCAATACCTATATGGTGAATGAATGATCCAGTTTATTTATTTAAAACCTTTTTAATTGCATTTGTTGCAATCGTATTTTGCTTTTGATAGTAAGAAAGTAATTTTCCTTCATTCTCTTCTGTCTCATTAGTTTTCCCTAACATAATAAAGAATACATAATCTCCAATGGTAACAACTTTTGAAGCTTTAACTTTTGGCATATTCATTGGATACTGATGAGCATCTTCCTCTAGATACTTTTTGTATTTTGTTAATGCTTTTTCTACCTCTGCTTTCTTACCTGCTGCCGGATGAACCGCGATGAATGTATCAACATTAAAACTTAACATTGGTACTTCTGCCACTACTGCATCATATAAATTTGATTTTAATCCGACAATTTCAGAAAGCATTTCAGTAGACATAGTTGTCTGTGGTTTATAATCGTCACCATATGCTTTCTTAACAGCAGTTAAGATATCATCTAATTCACTCTTTGCTGATTTTTTCTTAACTGTTACAGTACATGTAAACTTCTTATTATCAACTTTTGCTGTAATTGTTGCTTTACCTGCTGCCACACCCTTTACTTTACCAGATGAAGAAACACTGGCAACTTTATTGTTACTTGATGACCAAGAGATCTTTTGAGTATTCCCATTTAACTTAAGAGTAAAGCTTTTACCAACTGTCAATGACTTAGTTTTGGAACTAATAGAAGCACTTTCTACTTTGACAATACAAGTATATTTCTTCCCTGAAACAGTAGCATATACCTTTGTAGAACCTTTCTTGATTCCTTTAACATATCCTTTGTTATCAACTGTAGCAATTGATTTGTTGGCTGATTTCCAAGTAGCTTTTGCACTTGTTCCTTTAACCTTTACTTGCTCTTTTGCACCTACAGCTACCTTAATCGATGTCTTATTCAATGCAGTTGCTGCCTTCGCAATCTGACCTGTTGGAGCAAGTACAGATAACACCATAACTAGACATAGTAAAATACTAATCCTTTTAACATTTTTCTTTGTTTTGATCATTACAATTCTCCTTCATAATCGCAGATTTATTCTCTGCTGTACTTAATTTGTGTGTTACAACTTTTACCTACATTCAGCAGGTATATTACCCTACATTATTTATCGTCTATCCCCATAGAAGATTAATACCTAATTATGTATTAATTAATAACATTATACTAATATACCAAGTATAGCGTCAACATTAATAAACTACTTTATGATATTGCCATTTAACTGTGTCCCTATAATTACATAAATATAATATTTGACAATATAGTTTGTACTATGATATATTAATTGTATTAATTCTAAGGGATGGTGTTGTATGTTAACGGTTTATAAAATGGAGATTACGAATTAAATAGTAATGATGAGACGATTGCAGATTCCTGCTCGTACTCTGCCCTTTTATAGAGCCACATACAATATCTTTATATATTACTTGATAGACTAAGTAAGGTTGAGAGTGTGTTTCTTTCAATCTTTTTTTGTGTCTTTCTTTAGTATATTCTATGTACCCGTTGCATTTATCTGCAAGGTTCTTATTATACTCATCATTCGTAATCCCATATCTAACGAAGAAATAACTATTATCTAAACTCAAACTAAATACACATAACTGTTCAGTTACTAGTTCCCTAGTTTTGAATAGTTATAATCAATTATTATATAAGAAAAGAAGGATTATGAAATGAATACTAATAAAAATACAATTAATACTCTTGATTCCAACTTATTAACACTTGAATTCGATAAGATACTTTCTACCTTAACTGAATATGCTATAAGTGATCCTGCTAAAGAATTAGTATCGAACCTACGCCCTTATCTAAGAGAAGACGAAGTCCGTCGTAAGATGGAGGAAACAACACAAGGGCGTAAACTATTTGACTACCTTGGTAATCCTCCATTATCCACTATGCAAGGCATGAAGGATATCTTACTTCTTTGTGAACAGGATGGCGTCTTATTACCTGAACAACTGACTATTGTTATGCAGTTCATAACAAGCTGCAAACGACTAAAACGCTACCTAGAAAGAGGTAATGATCTACAGATAACACTAACATCCTATGCGTATTCTATCGATACACTGGATGCCTTATATGAAGAGTTGAGTAAATCTATCTATAATAATCAAGTGGATGACAGTGCCTCCACAGACTTGAGAAATATAAGACGTAAAATTGAAAGTTCACAGACCACTATTAAGCAGAAATTAGAATCCTTGCTCCGTAGTAAACGCGAGTATTTTACAGACTCTTATGTCTCCACAAGAAATGGTCACTCTGTACTTCCTGTTAAACGTGAATTTAAACACCAAGTAAGTGGAAGCGTAATTGATATGTCAACCACAGGTTCAACTTACTTTATCGAACCAACCGTTGTATCAAAACTACAAGAAGAAATCTCCTCTCTTCGAATCATGGAAGACAACGAAATACGCAAGATTCTATATATTCTTACTTCTTTTGTATCCGATTCAAAGGATGCATTACGTACCAATATGGAAGTAATGGAGATTCTTGACTTTATCTTTGCGAAAGCAAAATTAAGTGCAGACTTAGATGCTCATGAAGTTACTCTAACAACTACTCCAACCATTCATATTGATGAAGGTAGACATCCTCTTTTAAATCAGAGCGAATGTGTTCCTCTTTCTTTTCATATGGATGAGAATGTAACGGGTATTGTCATTACCGGTCCTAATACTGGTGGTAAAACCGTAGCTCTAAAAACAGTAGGGTTACTTTCTACAATGGCTCAATGTGGTCTGCACATACCCGCAAAAGCTACTAGCATAATTGCAATGCATAATATGATTTTATGTGATATTGGCGATGGACAAAGTATTACTCAAAACCTATCCACCTTCTCCTCTCATATTACGAAAGTTATCCACATTATAAAGACAGCAACAGTGGAAAGTCTAGTATTATTAGATGAGTTAGGTTCAGGAACTGATCCCGCTGAGGGAATGGGTATCGCTATATCTATACTAGAAGAACTTCGCTCCATCCCATGTAGATTCATCGCTACTACACATTATCCAGAGGTAAAGGAATATGTAACACAAACAAAGGGATTAATAAATGCACGAATGGCATTCGATCGTGAAAGTTTACGCCCATTATATCAATTAATTATTGGTGAAGCTGGTGAGAGTTGTGCTTTATATATTGCCAAACGACTTGGATTGCCCGACCATATGTTAGATATCGCTAAGCACTATGCTTACAAAGAAGATAGCTTGATTCAGCCAAAGATAAAACATTCTAATTCTGCTTATGCAGATAAAAACTTTAGTAAGGATGTTAGTAAGGAGGATATTATGAAGAATGATACTTCCATAGATAATACTTCTAAGAATAATATGAAAAATAAGAAAAAAGCTAATAACTCTACTTTGAAAAATGGCTCCCCTTCCCTAGTAAAAACGAATCCCAGGAAGGCTGAGAATACCCATTCTAAGAAATATCAGTTGGGTGATAGTGTAATAGTATATCCTCAAAAGATTCTAGGCCTTGTATATGAACCAAATCCAACTACAAAAGGAGAAATTGGTGTCCAAATTCGTGGTAAGAAGCAACAAATTAACCACAAACGTATTAAATTAAAAACATCTGCTTCTGACTTATACCCAGCAGACTATGATTTTTCAATTATCTTCGATAGCGTAGAGCTTAGAAAAACACGTTACCAAACAAATCGTGTGTACCGAGAAAATACTAGCGTTAATATTGAGTAGTTATGTTATACAGTTCTATTATTTAAACAGATCTAAAGCACAACTAAATAATAAATAAATATATATATATATAATAATAGCCTACATGAAATCATAATAGATTCTGATATGGCCCCTGTCAAATAGACAGGGGCCATATCATTCTATGTGGGCTGTTTTGATCGAATTATTAATGCAGTTCTTCTATTATTAATTATCTTTCTATTTATCTTGTGAGACTCCCCCACCCATTGATACCGTTTGTTATCACAATAATTTCTTAAGAAGTGGCTCCAATATAACGCCTTCTCTTTGATCATACTGGTATTTTGCACTTTCCTCTAGGCATTCCACTACGAATGTATGAGCTCTCTTGCATGCCATTAGTATATTATCGCCCTGTAAAAGTGATCCACAAAAAACGGCTGCAAAGATATCACCCGTCCCATGGTAAGACCTACTACACTTCTTAAAAGTTAACAAATCAATTTTATCTTCTTCCGTAATTATAATTCCTATTTCATCTTTATTACTAATGGGGATACTCGTTACCACGGCACCTTTAATCTTATAATTATCTAATTTCTTATTCCACTTATGAAATAAAACATCTTTATTATTATATTCTGTATACATACTCTCTTCAAATAGTAAAGAGTACTCAGTATAGTTAGGAACAATAATATCAGCATAGGATAATAAAGTTCTCATCTGTGTAACATACTCCATTGTAAAGTTAGAGTAACATGATCCATTATCACCAAAGATAGGATCTAATATAACTGATACCTCTGGATGTACTCCTCTATAATTAGTTAAGAATTGTTTCACTTCTTGAATTCGTTCCTTCGTACCAAGATAACCCACAAATATCATATCAAATTCAACATTTTGCTCTAGATAATGTTCAAGACATCCTGTCATATATCCATCAATTGTTTGAATATATGGTTTACCAAACCCACCTGTATGTGTAGACAATAACATTGTTGGAACCTGGCACACTTCAATTCCCATAACACTCAGAATTGGTACAATGTTTGCCATAGCCGCCTTACCGACACCACATATATCATGTATTACTGCAATTTTCTTCACTGGTTTCATATTCTACTTTAACCTCTTTTATATCATTAACGATTCTCAAGCATTGTATCAATTGTGATTGATTCGTCAAATATAAAGTTTTTCTTCTCTTTTAATTGTAACAGATAGATATCATTGTGAATATGTTCTGCTATAATAGATACCATTAAACTATTCTGTGTTACCGTACCAAGAAACTCTGGTCGATCTTTGTACGCATCAGCAATTAATGTCACATTCATATCTGTAACAAGCATCATCCTAGTAGGATGTCCTTCGATGCACTCTCCTCTATAGTGAGAATAGAATTCGATATCAAGACCACTGCAATTTAGATTTGCAAATGAAAATACAATAATCCGTACACCTCGCTTATTCAAAATCTTAAATTCCTTCTCAAACAAATGTAGTGAAAAATCTGTATTCATATACACTTCTTTTTCGGCTTGCAATAACAATTCTCTTGCTTTAGCTACCACATTATCAAATCCTTTAAGATTAAAGAACTGCTCCTGCGAAGAATCCTTTGCAATATTCTTTAGTTTTAACTGTGCAACGTCTGCATCCTCAGAAAATTGACGCTTTAATTTAGGTATTAAAGTATCTGGATTTTCTGCTCTGTATACAAGTGGTTCTCCTTGCAATAACATAATGATTCCTCTCTCATGCATGCTATCTAATACAGAATATACACTTGATCTTGATATATGAATCTTCTTTGCTATTTGATATCCTGTTAGTTCTCCCCCTTCGAGTAAGGTTATATATATCTGCGCTTCTAACTTTGTAAAATGCAAGTTACATAGGTATGTTATTAACTCTTCCAAAACATTTCCTCCAAAACATAATAGTAGTACAATATATACAACCATTATAAGAGAATTTACATATTTGTCAATTTATTCTTTTGCAAAAAAAGAACAGGGTATGCTATTAACATACTCTGTCCTAAGGAATCAACTTTTCAATCTCTCAACCTAATGACATTGGATTGGTTCCCTCCTAATAAAATATAACTAATATAAAAAGATAAAATAGAATAAAGTAATTTGTACACTAAAAAATTACACACTTAAAGAATTAACTGTACTGTTAATATTAAAGAAAAGCATTATAAAAAGCTAATTAGAAAATATAATAGGAAAATTAATAATAAATTAAGAGTATAATGGAATTTAGAGTTGATAGATTTGATCATTTAGCATTTGTATCAGACGTGTTATAATTACAGCATACAAATTACTTTATTTTCCATTATTATACAACTAATTATGACTAAAGTCTAGTATCTTTTTACTATTTATTTGTTAAGTTTGGTATATTTTATCAATTAATATAAAATATACTCAAATAATACTTTATTTGCACACTTAATGCGCATTTTTATCTCCTAATTATTTTCGCTAATGATATCTACTACTTCTTTCATTACTTTAGCAATATCCTCATTAATAATTAAATCTGCTCTGCTATCTGCTGATGTGGAACTCTTATTAATTAAAATTAAGTTCTTTCCCCTAAAGTAATCAATTAAACCTGCTGCAGGGTAAACAACAAGTGATGTCCCCCCTATAATTAACGTATCTGCTTTGCTTATAGCATGAATAGCACCAGATATAATCTGGTCATCTAATCCTTCCTCATAGAGCACCACATCAGGCTTAATTGTACCCCCACACTTCTCACAAACAGGGATTCCCTTATAGTTAATTATATAACTCGCATCGTAAAATGAATGACATCTTGTGCAGTAATTACGGTGTACCGAACCATGAAGTTCGTATATTTTTTTTGATCCTGCTGCCTGATGAAGACCATCAATATTCTGTGTAATAACCGCCTTTAATTTCCCCATCTCTTCAAGTTTGGCAAGCGCACTATGACAGCCACTGGGTGTCGCATTTAGATAAACTAGATTCTCTTTATAGAAGTCAAAAAACTCTTCTGGATATCTTATAAAAAATGTATGTGATACCGCTTGTTCTGGTGTGAAGTTACGGTTCAACTTTTTACTATAAAGCCCATTAGAGCTACGAAAATCAGGTATTCCACTAGACGTCGAAACACCCGCACCACCAAAAAACACTATATTATCACTCTCTTTAATTATCTGAGATAGCCGTTCAATTTTTTCATCCATATAATCACCTCCGTCCTTTTTTACTATTATAACACATTCACACGCTAGCTTTTATAAAATATATTATCTAGCTATTACATTTATTGTAATAGCATTGCACTCATGTTATACTACTGGATAAACAAGTAAGGAGATTTACTATGAAAGAATGGTTTACCATAGAATCACTAGATAATGATACCTATGTAATAAGTGAATATAACCACTGGGAAGAAACACACTGCTATCTTTTATTAGGAACTAATAAGGCTGTTTTAATTGATACAGGTTTAGGTGTTTCAAATATTAAAGACGTTATAGATGGACTGACTGAATTACCGATTTCCATAATTACCACCCATGCACATTGGGATCATATTGGAGGTCACCATTTATTTGAAGACATATCCGTGCATGCATTAGAAGTAGACTGGCTATCAGGACATTTTCCTCTTCCTCTCTCAGTAGTAAAATCAAATCTATTGAAAGATCAATGCCAATTTCCACAACACTTTAATATTGATAATTATCGAATCTATCAAGGCCATCCAACAACTATATTAAATGATGGTAACATAATTGATCTTGGTAATAGAAAACTACAAGTTATCCATACTCCAGGTCACTCTCCTGGTCACATATGTTTATATGAAAAGGCAAAAGAATATCTGTATACAGGCGATTTAATTTATACTGGTTGTTTGGATGCTTTCTATCCAACCACAGACCCACATTATTTTATGAATTCTGTTAGTAAAATAAAAGATCTACCACTGAAAAAGTTACTTCCAGCGCATCATTCTTTAGATAAATCAACATCTTTAGTTTTAGATATCTATAATGGATTTGAAGAAATCTATGAATCAGATAGATTAGTACAAGGAAGTGGGATTTTTGATTTTGAGAATTTTAGTATTCATATCTAGTATCAGTAATTTTATTCTATAAAAATATTATTACTCTACTGTTAATAGTAGTTTACAAAACCTCTTGGATACAACTGTATGCGTTTTGAAGATTTTGTTATACATCCAGCCTACCAAGGGCATGGGTATGGGTATTTAACAATGCAACTACTGGAGAAAGAATATCCAAATGTACATAAATGGCTTTTATCTACACCTATATTTAGCCTAGGAAATCAATATCTATATAAAAAATTTGGATATTGTGAGATTTCAAGAAATGAGGATGAAATTGGATACTGTAAGATAATTCAAACTACTATATGTTAATATGCATCGTTTGTATATTGGGAATCTTAGAAATATACAACATAAAAAAAGCACGTAATAATCAGTTGATGAATTCATACAACTTGATTAATACGTGCTCCAATTTTTTAATTCCAATCTAGCCATTCCTTTACAGCAAAAGCAATCTGCTCTGCCACTTTAAAATGCGTAATTGGTGTCGGATGACCATGTACACCTAAACCATCCTCTTCTCTTTGTAACGGCAATGCAACAAACTTTATCTTATTATCACCATCGGCCTGCTTAATTGAAACCATTTTTTCCTCTATTTCACATAGCTCTTGATTCATGCTACCTAATACACATAGAATATATGAATCTTTGTTTTTCGCTCTTACTTGATCGAGGAATTTTCGATACTCATTAGCAAAATACTCTTGTCTTTCTTTTATTCCTCTAGTATAGCTTGCATCATTTGTTCCTAGATATATTACCACTAAGTCAGGGATATATCTTTTATTATCCCAAACTTCGTAAGTAGATTTTTGCAAAGAACGTTCCAACTCGCCATCCGCATATTCGTATAAATTTGGCATTAACCATCGATCTGGAAATGGTTCATTTACAGTTTCATCTACATAATTAGTTATGATACCAATACCACTCCAACTAACTAATTGAAATTCGGTATTTAACAATCTTGCTGTCTGACATGCATAAGCAAGCATAGGATTTTCTTCTTTCGTTGTAAATAATTCCGAATTAGGTCCACCTTCTATTCCATAGCCACAAGTAATGGAATCCCCTATGAATTCAATTCTTCTTGGTTTTCTCGTAGGTGGTGAAAGTAATTCTCCTTCAAGCGATATAGCATTAAAACCCAATTTGCTAAATGCAGCCTCCGAATACTTCATAAGTCTAATTGAAACTTCTTGTTCCGATGTAGACTCAAAAATAGTAAAAGATTCTTGTTTATTACATAGTTCAATTCTTTTAACAGGTTTCTCATTATTATTAATAAACACTGCTAACCAGGCATGATAGACCTCTTCTTTCTCTTCCTTATCCTTATACAAATCTGTTACTAAGGTAACACCAAGTTTTGTCCCTTTAAAACAAAATTCAATATAGGATGCGGAATGTCCTAGATATAAAATCTGATCTTGCCAAGTATGTCTACCTACAATATTACATTGCTCTTTCTTCTCTAGTATATCTATCATATTTACTTTTCTCCTTAGTTATTCAAATAATGTGTGCTTCTTAACTATTATCATATCTTATTCCTACATACTTCTGGCTTTATCAATACACACTTTTACAGCTTCCATAACACTGCTTCGGAATCCCTCTTTTTCAAGTATACGAACAGCCTCAATTGTAGTCCCCCCTGGAGAACACACCATATCCTTCAATTCTCCTGGATGCTTTCCTGTCTCAAGGACCATTTTAGCACTACCAAGTATAGCCTGTGCTGCAAATGTATATGCCTTACCACGTGGCATCCCTGCAGCTACTGCACCATCCGCCAATGCTTCAATAAACATAAATACATAAGCTGGTGAACTTCCACTTACACCAACTACGGCATCCATTAAATTTTCTGTAACAACCTCTACTTTACCAAAGCCAGCTAATATAGAGGCTACCAATTCAACTTCTTCTTCTCTAACATTCTCGTTATAGCATAAAGCTGTAATTCCTTCACCTACTAATGCGGGTGTGTTTGGCATTGTACGAACAATCTTTAATTCACGTCCAAAGGCCGTTTTGAGCCCATCTAAGGTTTGTCCAGGAGCTATTGTTATAATTATCTGGTTCTCTTTGATAAGGTCCTTAATTTCGTTAATTACGCTGCCATAAAACTGTGGCTTAATAGAAAGAACAATGATATCTGATTGCTTAACTACTTCCTTATTATCTGTTGTAACCTTAATACCAAGTGTATTCTTAGCTATCTCTAATGACGTCTGATTTAAATCTGAAGAAATAATATCATTGTTTGCAATTATATTATTCTTAATAATACCACCTAACATAGCTTTTGCCATATTTCCGCAACCTATAAATCCTAATTTCATGTTTAATCCCATACATATCGTAAAATATTACGACATTGCTATCTTTTACATAAGATAGCATATGGCCCCTTTCTTAATAATACGTTCTTCGAACTAATATTTAAATATTTACATTTATATGTTGTATACTTAAATCTATTTACTTCATATTTATATCTTCATATCACTTACTATATATTTTCTATAATAAACTTACATACATAGACATGTCAATGCTTATAATTTCTTTACCAATAACAAAAATAATAGAAGCGGTAATTACACATAAACTGTATATGCAGCCGTTTAAATATTAATACGCTAATTATGTACTATTTTTTCTATAATTTCTTCATCACGGGTTATAATCATTTATTTTTTCCTTTTATTACTGTATTAGATTTCATCAACCAATTCTGTTCCATCTACTATATCCGCATCTTCTATTATTTATATATCATCAGCAGTATCAGAACCTACACTAAAGTCTCCCTCAATAAACATTTTATAGGCTCTTTTGGCAATTATTTTTGTCTCTGCAAAATCAAATCCACCACTAATAACACCACCTACTAATGGAATCGCTTTTCCTATGTTAATAACTCCCTTTGTACCAAACTTGGTTATAAAACGAAAACCTACTTTTTGATTTATCTTTGTTAATACACTTCCTGGAATTTTCTTTACCATTGCCATAGTAAGCTTTGTTCCGAATTGTATTCCAACATTTTTAATAATCTGGTCCACCGAAATTCCTGCCAAACACGCATATACTAATGTCTGTACTTGGTCACTATTAGTATCATATCCACCCATATACGCAAGACATGCAATCATTCTCATCTGAACATACATAACACTACTAACATTTGCAGGAATTGCTACGGGTAAAGTAACAATGCCTCCCAAACCTGTTACAAAACCTGATGTAGTGCATTTTGCAACTTGATAATTAACAAATGATTTAGCTGCTGTTTCTACATCTTTACTCTTTTTTAAATAATCATTTGCCAACTCATTGATTGGTGGACTTACTTTTGGTATTCCCTGTATTGATTTATCGTATAATTTATCTAACAGTTGCATAACTTCTTCCTGTTTCATTTGTATTTCCTCCAGAGATAATCATTTATAATTTATGTTTTTTTTAATACTCCATGTAATTTTCGCGAATTATTTTATATACAACAGTTTAAATTATAGCAAAAATAATTTTATTATTCTACAAAATAATGGAAAACTATAAAAGGCATTATCTATAAAAAATTTCTAACAAGAATAAAGACTATGCACAACAAATATTACCCTGATAGCAAATATCTGTTTCCAAACCGAGAAAATGCTCCCATTGCAAACAGAGCTGTATATCTTGTTTATCAAGGAATTTTTTTTAATTAGGTACTAAAAGTGAAAAAGAAACTTTTGAACAAAAAAAATTGGGAAGTGTTGATTTTTCAACACTTCCCAAGAACTTTTTAATGAGACATCGGGGATTCGAACCCCGGACAACTTGATTAAAAGTCAAGTGCTCTACCAACT
>ERZ781272.97-NODE-97-length-121812-cov-9.777220_pt1 | contig 121812 bp, 91 predicted proteins | sample MGYA00375850_ERZ781272 | MGnify/ENA primary metagenome ERZ781272 (study PRJEB29790, sample SAMN06051246) | human gut metagenome | host: Homo sapiens | place: USA: Cincinnati, Ohio | collected 2013-06-21 | study: EMG produced TPA metagenomics assembly of the Gut...
TACTGCCATTTTTCCGCTCGTAATAAATGGTCAGGCACTTTGTCAACAGCTCCAACTTGTCCCGAGGAGGTGGAGAAAGGCGAAAGGCCAGCGCTCTTTACGGGCGCTGGCTTTTCTTGTTTCCCCAGCGGACAACGGGAATACGGATCGCAGATTGTCTTACTGTCACGAAAGGAGTGCGCTATGGCCGAAGCAACTTGCCGAGAAGAATATACATACCAAGTTGGAAAAATCACATTCATTGTCACGCCTGTCTACAAAGACGAGGGCGAGCCTATGCGTGACATTCTTTTGAAACTGATGCTGGCTGATTTAGAGTCGGCATAACTGCTCCATCGACATCCTTAACATGGGCGGTCGGCAGAGGTATAATATAGATAGGATAAAACCTCTTGCTTGACTGCGGGAAGGAGGATATTTTGAAACAGTCAAGTAAGAAAATCACCCTCGGCACAGCCGCTCTTTACTGCCGCTTGAGCCGTGACGATAACATAGACAACGAGTCCAATAGCATCAGCAATCAGAAAAAGATACTGCAAAAGGCCGCCAAGGACAAGGGATATTCGGACACGATCTTTTTCGTGGATGACGGCATTACCGGCACTACCATGAAGCGTCCGGGTTTTCAGAAAATGATCCAGGCAATCGAAGCCGGGTATATCTCCGCTGTGTTTGTCAAAGACCTGTCCCGGCTGGGCCGCAACTACATCGAGGTCGGCAAGCTGACCGAAGAGTTTTTCCCGCTCCATGATGTGCGGCTGGTGGCTGTATCGGATGGCGTGGATAGTGACGAGGGCGAGGACGATTTCACCCCGTTCAAAAACATCATGAACGAATACTATGCCAAGGACATTTCCAAGAAGCGCCGGATCGTCAACAAGATGAAAGGCAACGCTGGTATTCCTCTATCCCCGCCGCCCTATGGCTACATCAAAAACCCGGACGATCCCCGCTTCTGGGTGGTCGATCCCGAGGCTGCCGATGTGGTGCGCCGTATCTACCGCATGGCGCTGGAGGGATACGGACTGGCTGAAACCGCCGCCGCTCTCGGTGCTGATGGCATCGTCAATCCTACCTATTACTGGCGCAGCAAGGGTACAAGCCGGGGCGGCTCCAAGAGCACCTTGGAGCCTACCAAGTGGGGGCACACCACAATCAAGAAAATCCTTACCACACAAGAGTATTGTGGCGATGTGATCAACTTCAAAAGCTACTCCAAATCCTACAAGATGAAAAAGCGGATTGAAAACCCGGAAGAAAACCGGGCGATCTTCCTCAATGTTCACGAGGCCATCATTGATCGGCCTACTTGGGAAAAGGTACAGGCGCTGAAAGCCGGGACACGGCGCAAGCGTCCTACCGTTACCCAAGAGCCAAGCGTTTTTTCCGGCGTGATGAAGTGTCCCGAGTGTGGCGGCAATTTGAACTTCCATTTTAATCAGAATAACCATGACATCAAGTTTTTCAGTTGCCAAAATCATAATTCGGGACTGCGTAAATGCTCGTCTACCCACTATATCCGTCTGGACTTCTTGGAGCAAGTCGTTCTCTACGAGGTGCATCGGCTGGCCTGTTTCGCCAACGAGTATGAAAACGACTTTATCAAGGCTATGGTGGGCCGCTCGGCAAAGGTGGCTGAAAACGAGCGGGTACGCAAAAAGCGGGAGCTGGATGCGCTACTGGCCCGTGACCGGGAATTGGATACGCTCTTTGAACGGCTGTATGAGGACAATGTTTCCGGCAAGATTGACGATGCCCGGTTTGCGAAAATGGCAAAGCGTTATGAACAGGAGCAGGGTGAAAACGCCGGGCGTATTAAGACCCTGCGGCTGGAAGTGAAAAAGCTGGACGAAAAGCGTATGGATGTGGAGGACTTTTTGGAAACGGTACGCCGCTATACGGACGCCACTAAAATCACCAAGCGCATGGTAGCCGAACTGATAGACCACATTGAGGTATATCCAGCGGTCAAGGAGGATGGTGTAACCAACCAGCGGGTGACAATCCACTACAACTGCATCGGCGTGTTTGAGGTGCCGGATCGCCGGAAAATCCCTGAGCGGGATATTCTGCTGGAAACAAGACGAGGCGTAGCATTAAGCTACGCCCCGGCAGAGGTTGCGGTATAAGATTGGAAATAAAAAATGCGGAGTGCCCGTTACAGGATACTCAGATCCTATAAGGACACTCCGCATGGTCGGAGTGGCGGGACTTGAACCCGCGGCCTCTTGGTCCCGAACCAAGCGCGATACCAAACTTCGCCACACCCCGAAACAACATTACCAATGTATTATAGTGATTTGGCCGCAGAATGTCAAGAACTTCTCTTCGGCTTTTTCTGTGGTTTTGCCGGAGCCCATATGGGCTCCGGCAAAACCCGTCACGCATCCTCCTGCTTGTCCTCTGCCGGCTGCGGAGCCGACGCTTCCCTGTCCGCTTCCGCCGCCCGCAAACGATTCACATAGAGTTCCTCCGGCGTATGCTTTTTAACCGCCAGGTGGTAGACCAGAAGCGCCACAGCCACCACCGCTGTAGCAAAGCCAAAAACCTGCGAAACCCGTATGCCCGTGTGGAAGAAATACAGGCTGTCGGTACGCAATCCCTCGATAATCCCGCGCCCAAAACCATACCAGGCGAAGTAGGTCAGCATAAGCTGGCCGTCAAACCTTCGAAATTTCCTGGAAATCAGCACAAGAAGCAAAAAACCTGCCAGATTCCACATGGATTCATAAAAAAAGGTCGGGTGGACCTCCATATACTGCCATACTCCGTCCATATAAACGTCGATTCCCATGCGCCAGGGAAGCTCCGTCGGACCGCCGAATGCCTCTACATTCATAAAATTTCCCCACCGACCGATGCACTGCCCAATAAACAGTCCGAACACGCCTACATCCGCAAAGGCGAGGAAACTAATTCTGCGCACTCTGCAGAAAATCAGCAGGGTAAAAAAGGCGACGATGACCGCCCCATAGATTGCCAGCCCGCCATCCCGGATATCCATCATTTTATAGAGGCTCAGGCTTCCGTCCTCCCTACGGAACAGGTCCAGATAAAAGACGATGTAGTAGAGCCGCGCCCCGATAATGGACAGGGGCACGGCAAAAAACAGCATGTCGATCACATCGTCCTGCCGGATTCCCAGCTTGGGGGCCTTATGGTAGCAGTAGACCACCGCCAGCAGGAAACCCACAGCGATGATGATACCATACCAATAGACAGCAAAGTCTCCCAAGCGGAAGGCCACCCGATCCAGGTGGAACTCCAGCCCCAAGCCCGGAAAGGCCACGGTTCTCATGCCCTCGCCTCCTTGGGCTCTACAATGGACAGGCCGGTGCGCCCCGGCACTACCCAACGGCGGATGCAAGCCTCTACGTCCGCCTTTTGAATGGTGTCGAACACCTCCGGGAAGCGGAAATGCTCCGCGCCCGCAAAATGGCCCTGGGCCAGGCCCACGCAGATATTCTCAAACGAATTCAGGCCCCGCACACGGCCGCCGTAAGCCGCGCGCTTCAGCCTGTCCCACAGGGCAGGCTGGATGCCCTCCCGACCAATTCGCTCCGCCTCCTGAAGGACGGCGGCCCGCACGGCCCGCGGGTCCCGGCTCTCCCCACCGGCGGCCAGGAAGGCACAGCCAGGATACGCCTCATAGCCGTATCCAAAATTCTGGTTGACCAGGCCCTCCCGGTACAAGCGCGCATAAAGGGCGGTGGAGGTGCCGAACAGAGCTTCACAGGCCAGCTCCCCCATAAGCTGACAGCGCAGGCGCTCCTCCCCCATGGGAGCGGGGTCCGCCTTCCAGCCCAGTTGGAAAATGGGTGTGGAGACCTCCATCCGCTGAACCTTTTCCGGCATGGCGGCCGTCTCCGGCTCTTCCCCGCCGTAATCCCTGGGGATATCCGCAATCCCCTCCCGGGGCAGGATCTCCCGGGCGATCTCGCAGATGCGCTCTGGGTCCACATTGCCCGCCACACACAAGACCATATTTCCCGGATTATAAAACGCCGCATGGCAGGCATACAGGGTATCCGCTGTGATGTGGGAAATGGACTCCACCGTGCCAGCAATGCTCACCTTAATGGGGTTGTGGACATACAGGGTCTCCATCATCCCATAAAACACCTGGTTTTCCGGATCGTCCTCGATCATACGGATCTCCTGGCCAATGATGCCCTGCTCCTTATCCACGCTCTCCGGCGTAAACCAGGGCTCCGACACGAAGGACAGTAAAATCTTCAGGTTCTCCTCAAACTTCTCCGTGCTCTCGAAGTAGTAGCCCGTAATGGCTGAGCTGGTGAAGGCGTTGGGACTGGCTCCGTTAGCGGCCAGGTCCTGAAGGGCGTTGCCGTCCTTGGTGTCAAACATCTTGTGCTCCAGGAAGTGCGCCACCCCGGCAGGGGTATCGTGCCACTCCCCGTTGAGCTGGAAGCGCATGTCCATGCCGCCATAATTGGTAGCAAAAAAGGCGTAGCTCTTGGAAAATTCCGGCTTTACATCCACATAGACATGCAGGCCGTTGACCAGCTCGCCATGATACAGGCTCTCTCCAATGCGCGGGTATTCCTTCTTAACCATGTGCTTTGCCCTCCCGGCCCTTCAAGAAGTAAACGGTATCCAGCTCCAGACGGCGGGCGGCCGCCACCACCTGGTCCATCGTGACCGCCTCCACCCGGCGGGCCAGTTCGTCCGGCCCCTCGGTCAGTTCGGCCACCGCCTGGCCCAGCCAGTGCTCCTCCAGTCGGCCCTGGGCGTCCATCGTGGTCCGCAGGGCGCTGATGACCGACTGGCGTGCCCCTACCAGCTCCCATTCCTCGATGGTCCCGGCCCGGCAATTTTCCATCTGCGCCAGGATCTCCGCCTTGGCCGCCTCAAATTTGTCAAATTCAATGCCGGAAGAAACCACCATCAGCCCGCTGAACTTCTCCAGCATGGAGCTGGCATAATAGCACAGCGACAGCTTCTCCCGCACATTGAGGAAGAGCTTGGAGGTCGGTGTGCCTCCATAGACGGCGTTCATCACCAGCAGGGCCGGAAACTCAGGGCTGGCCGCCGTCAGGCCGCCGGTGCGGAAGCCCAGCGCCAGCTTGCCCTGGGTCACGTCCATAGCCTCTTCTTCCAGCCGCGGCCCGCCTGGAGCCGCATGGGCCCCGACGGACTGTACCCCCTCCGCTGTGCGCGTCTCCTCTCTGGGCAGGTCCCGGAAGGCGGCGGCCAGGGCCGCCTCTACCCGCTCCAGCGGAGCCGAGCCGCAGTAATAGAGCTCCACACGGGCCGTCCGCAGCAGAGCCCAGTACGCCTCCCACAAGCCGTCTGCCGTGATGGCGGCGGCGGACGACTCGTCCCCCAGCTTATCCACACCGGCGGGTTCTCCGGCACAGACCAGTTGAATCAGCTTCTGCACGGAATATTGGCGCTTGTCGTTGACCTGGGCCCGAATCCGGTCCACCAGGTTGGCGCGCTCCCCTTCCACATACTCGCGCCGGAAGCCGCCGTCCTCCTTTACCGGGTGGAGGAGCAGGTCCCCCAGCAGGGCCGCGGCGGGCTCCAGAATCGCTTCCCGGCCCGGCGTATAGGTGTCATCCAGGAAACTGCCTGTAAAGCCAATACACTGAACAGATCCTTTTTTACGGACGTTGGGCTCGATGGAGCCGCCGTACAGCTCGTCCAGCGCGGCGGACAGGGCTTCCATATCCGGCGCCCGCCCCGTTCCGCGCCGAAGAACGAATGGCACCAGCGCGTTCAGGGAGGCCGTCTCCTTCCGCAGCGAGGTAAGCAGCGTGGCGCCCAGCAGACAGGTCTTAAATTTTTCGGTATGCACCGCCGTCAGATGAACGCCGGGCATCAGGTCCTTTTGCGTTACTTGGATCATCGGTGGACCGTCCTTTCTCTGTTGCAGTCATAGAAGGTATTATACTATATTTTTTCCATTTTTCCACCCTCAAAACGTAAAAAGGATGGTATGCTCTCCCGTCAGGTCCCGAATGGGGATGCCGCCGGCGTGGGAACGCCCGTCCAGCGTCATCTCCTTCGTCCCGCCCCGGCGCACCTGGATGTGAAACAGGCCCTTCCCGCTCTGCCAGCGGGCGGAAAAGCCCGGCCAATCCTCAGGCAGCTTGGGCTCCAGATAGAGCAGGCCCGCCCGCAGCTTCAGGCCCAGCAGCTCTTCCACCGCCGTACGGTAATACCAGCCCGCCGCGCCGGTGTACCAGCTCCAGCCGCCCCGGCCCCGATGCAAAGGGTTGGAGTAGACGTCGGCGGCTAGGACGTAGGGCTCCGCCCGATAGCCAGCCGGATCGTGGGCGCTGGGCAAAAGGGCTCTGAGCACTTCCCATCCCTCCTGCCGCCAGTCCATCCGCAGGCAGGCCAACGCCAGCCACACCGCCGCATGGGTATATTGTCCGCCGTTTTCCCGCACCCCTGGGAGATAGCCCCGAATATAGCCCGGGTCCCGCTCCCCCTCGTCAAAGGGAGGGGTAAACAGGCGGACCACTGCATGTTCCCGGTCAAACAGCCGGTCCAAAGCCGCGCGCAGGCCCCGGGCCGTCCGCTCCGGCTCTCCCATCCCGCTGATGACGGCAAAAGACTGGGGCAGAGAGTCGATCTGGCACGCCTGGTCGGCATGGCTGCCCAGGGTAGCGCCGTCGTCATAGTAGCCTCGGAGGAACCATTCGCCGTCCCAGGCGGCGTTGGCCGCCCGGGCGCAGGCGGCCAGCGCCGCCTGATAGCGCTCTGACCGAGCCTCGCCGCACAGCGGGAGCAGACGGCGCAGCACCAGTCCCAGAAACCAGGTCAGCCACACGCTCTCGCCGGAGCCGCCGGCCCCCACCAGATCCATCCCGTCGTTCCAGTCCCCCGTCCCCATGAGCGCCAGCCCATGGACGCCAAAGCCCCGGTCCAGCACCCGGTCTGCCGCCCGGAGGGCGTGCTCCAGGACCGCGGCCCGCTCCTCCGACCGGGCGGGCTCCTCGTAGCGTTCCCGTTCCCCCTCTGCTAGTACATTGCTGACAAGGAATTCTACTTGCTCATTTAAAAGTGAGCGGTCCCCTGTCTGATCCAGATACTCGCACAGGGCATAGGGCAGCCACAGCAAGTCGTCGCTGATGCGGGTACGCACCCCCTTGTCCGGCGCTCCATTTTGCCCGGGGTGCCACCAGTGCATCACGTCTCCCTCCCGGTACTGATGGGCGCAGGCCCGCAGGATCTGCGCCCGGGCCAGCTCCGGCGCGACTGAGAGAACAGCGCATACATCCTGAAGCTGGTCCCGAAATCCGAAGGCCCCGCCGTTTTGATAGAGGGAAGTCCGTCCAAATAGACGGCAGGCGATGATTTGATAGGGCGCCCAGCCATTGAGATAACGGTTCAAGGCCTGATCCGGCGTGTCAAACCACAGCGCCCCCGTCTTTTCACGCCAGTAGTCCTCCGTCTCCCGGAAGAGCCGGTCGGCCAGGGTAAAGTCGATAGGCTCCGTCCCCTCCGGCCCAGTCCGCAAGCAGAGCCTATCCCGGATGGACCAGCTCCGCTCCGCTTCGCCCTCCCGGCGATAGAGGACCCGGCCCTCGCCCCCCGCCTCCAGGAGGAGGATACGGGCATCCAGATCCGGCGGTACAAAGGCGGTGCAGCGGATCGTCCGCCCCCGCCAGGTCTTTTCCCACTTGGCATTTCCTGGGAAATACGTCACCTGGCAGGGCATCCCGTCCGCATGGGCAAAAAAGGAGCAAACCTCTTCTCCGCTCTGGTACAGGAGTTCCTCCGGCCCCCCGACCGCCAGCGGGTCGTTCTGCCAGCGGGTCAACGGCTGCTCCCTGGCATTGCCGTGCCAGAGGTGTCCGCCCCCCGTCTCATCGGTCATCCAGCCGAAAGACCCGTTGCAGAGCATCATCGACCAACCCACCGGGGGCAGGGTCTCCCCGGTCTGAAAGGAAAACGCCCCCGACCGGGCCCAGGAAAACGCAGGCATCTCCACAGCGCTTGACAGGCTTATCTCCTTTACAGTCTCTTCTAGAGCGGATTTCCGTTCTGGGAACGAGCCCCCCGTTCCCAGAAGCAGCCCCACAGACTGCAAAGGCCCGGCTGCCTGGGCCGCATCCAGCAGGTAGACTCCGCCCTTTACGCCGATGCGATGGGACCAATCCTGGTCTCGCAGCCCCTCTAACAGTTCCTCCCGGATTGGCTGGCGGTAATCGCCGCCCTCCGAGAGAAGGAAAACCAAGTCAAACCGGAACCCGCTGCGGTCCAGAAACTGGTGCTCCAGAGTCAGGCGAAGGGCATCCTCCAACTGCTCCTGTGCCTCTACCGGCAGGACCGCAATGGGCAGGTCGCCCGAGATGCCGAAGGGCCACAGGGCGCGTTGTTCCTCGGAACCGGGCCGCACCGGGGACCGGTCGGGAAACTGGAGCCGCCTCAGGAGCTCAAATGCATGCAAAGCCATTTCGCTTGTCAGATTGAGCTGGCGGATCAGCCAGTCCATCCGGCCGCCGCGGCGCTCCTCGGGGCGACGCAGCAGACGGGCCGCGCTCTCCACGGCATGGTCTCCGTCATCGGCGGCGGACAACGCCATCCGGAAGTGAGTCTCGGTCCCGCCGGAAAGCGTCAGAGGAAAGCGGGCCAGCAGACACGGGTCCAGCACAGCCCCCTCCGTCCCCTGGGGCGGGCGGGTCAGCGCGCTTTCCAGGGCCAGCAGTGCGCCCCGGCCCAGCGCCGCCTCTCGGGAGGTATCCAGTCTGGCCTCCGCCCCCTCCCACAGTACCGCCAAAGCCGGACGGTTTTCCCCGCTTCGCCGGGGACGGCGGGTAAAGAGGACGCCGTCTCCCAGATCCCGGCTCTCCAGCGACAACTTGGAGAATGCCGGGTGCGCCTCGTAGTCCTCTCTGCGCGCCAGCACGGGTTCCAGGTAGCAGACCAGCTCCACTGTCCGCTCTCCTGCGCCGTTCCACCGCAGGGTCACCTCCCGCAGCTCCCCGTTCTCTTCCTCCAAAACCTGTAAGGTTAAAATACTTGCGTATAAATTCCACTCCATGGTCCACGCTGCGCCGTTCCCGTCAAAGCGCCAGCCGTAGGCCGGCTCCTCCCGATAGAAGGGCGCGGGCGTCAGGGGCATCAGCCCCTCCGGCCCAGAGAGAAACAGGGCAACGCCCGGCCCCTGCCAGGGCCGCGCCAGGCTGCACCGAGTCAAATCTGTCCCTCCCATCACGGAGCGGGACGCCCCCGCGTCGGTGCACAGGACCCGCCAGGCCCCACCGGACAGCAGGTGGCATTCCGGTAGGCTCCGGTCGCAGCCCTCCCCCATCCGCTGAAAGCCTCCCGGCTCTCCCCGTCGGGGCTTCTCCGGCACCTCCCGCCGGGGCGCGCGCAGGACCTGGGCCCCCACCGGCACCTTCTCCTGGAGCAGCTCGCGGTAGGAGGCCATGGCGGCGTCGCCCATAAAGCGCCGCTGCATGATCGGTCCATTGAGGGTATTGTCGATGGCCACCAGGCTCATGCCCAGATGGTGGGCCATATAGGAGCGCACCGGCTCAAAGGTTTTTCCGCCGGTCCGGCGGTCGGGGGTGAAGTCCGCCGCCTCGTAAAGACCGTAGGGGCCCTCCAGCCCCATATCCCGCAGGCGGCGCAGGTTGCGTACTGCCCGGCCCGGCGCCAGTGGCAGCGTCAGGAAGGTGGAATAGGGGGAAATGACCAGCTCCCGGTCCAGGCCCCGCTTGAGGCCCAGCCGCTGGACGCCGTGGGCCTTGTACTGATAGTTCAGCCCGGCGTCGAAGGAGTAGAAGGCCGACTCGGAGATCCCCCACGGCGCGCCGGTCCCCGCAACCCGCTTTCGCTGCGCATAGGCGCAGAAGGTCAGCGATTCGTACAGCAGCGAGTTCGGCTCAGCGGGCAGCAACAGGTGAGGCATGAAATATTCAAACATGGTACCCGTCCAGGAGGCCATGCCGCAATAGTGGTCCCAGGACACTAGGGCCCGGGACAGCCTCCGCCAGTGGCGGGGCTCCACCTCCCCCCTGGCCACGGCGATATAGCTGGTCTGCCGGGCCTCGCTGGCCATCAGGTCATACCAGCCTTGGGTATACTCCCCTTTGGCGCAGTCATAGCCGATATAGAACAGCCGGCGGGTGGCATCGTACAGTGGTGCAAACTCCATGGCCGCTCCCAGCGCCGCCGCCCGGTCGGCCTCTCCGTCCGCCCCCCACTCCCGCAGGCCCGCCTCCAGCGCAATCAGGCAGCCGCACAGGTTGCCGCTGTCCACCGTGGACACGTAGCGCGGCTCCAGCGGTACAGCGGCGGCGGTGTCGTACCAATTATACAGATGTCCATGCCACTTGGGCAGCTTCTCCACCGTGTCCAGAATGTGCCCGATGAGGGAGAGCGCCCGGTTTCGGGGCGCCAGCTCCAGATCCGCCGCCGCCAGACAGCACAGCAGCGCCATGCCGATGTTGGTGGGCGAGGTCCGCCGGGCCAGGCCCACGGCAGGCTGTTCCTGCCAGTTGTCCGGCGGCAGCCAGTGGTCCTGCGGCCGGAGGAACTCAGCAAAATACTGCCAAATCAGGGCCGCCTGGTGGAGCAGGAAGGGCCGATCCTCCTTCTCCAGCCTCTGCGCCCGGGCGACGGGGCGGCTCATGGCCCAGGAAAAGACCGGAGAGGCCATCCACACCAGTCCGACGGCGGCTCCGGCTGGGAACCGGGAACATACCACGCAGAGCAGCCCCGCCGCCACCGATGGCCACATTTTTTGGTAATTGGCCCAGAGTCCGTCCCCCGCTCTCCGTTCCGCCTCGGCGGCGGTGGTCCAGGCCAGGAGTTTCTTGTGGGACACCCCCATCCGCCACAGGGCGGTGAGGGCGGCGCTGGCGCAGATCCAGGCCTGATAGGGCAGGAACAAAAGCTGCACCAGCGTCTGGAGGAGAACCCCTCCAAACCCCGTAATAATAGTGGAGTGGTAGCGCTCCGTAAGGCCTCTTCCCCGCCGGAAGGCCAGATCGGCCCCGGAAAGAAGCAGATGGGAGGCGGCGGCCAGGACCGCCACCCCCGCCGCCGCCGCGAACACCGGCCCGGACAGGCACATACCCAGCACCAGGGCCAGCAGGGTGGACACCGGCACCAGGCTGCGGCGCAGGTTGTCGAAGAGCTTCCACTTGGCGATGGGCCCCACGGGGTTGGCCTCCCGCCTGCCGTTCTCATCCCGGACCGTCCGGCCCAGCCAGGGCAAAAGCTGCCAATCCCCTCGCACCCAGCGGTGGAGTCGGGAAAAATAAGAGGTTACCTTATAGGGATAGCCGTCGGTAAGCTCCACGTCTCCGATGAGTCCCGCCCGGAGATAGGCGCCCTCCAGCAGATCGTGGGACAAAATGGTATTTTCAGGAAACCGCCGGTCCAGGCAGGAGAAAAACACGTCCACGTCGAAGATGCCCTTGCCGGTATAGGTGCCCTCATCAAAGAGGTCGTGATACACGTCGCTGGCGGCCGAGCCGTAGGGGTCCACCCCCCCTTGGCCGGCGAAGATGCGGGAGAACTGGGAGTGATTGGCCGCCTCCAGCTCCACCCCCACCCGAGGCTGGAGCAGACCGTAGCCGGAGACCACCACCCTGCGCCTGGGGTCCACTCTGGGCCGGTTCATGGGGTGCAGCATGGCGCCGACTAGCTCCCGGGCGGTGCCCACGCTCAGGCAGGTATCCGAGTCCAGCGTGATGACATAGCGGGTCCCCTTCAGCGCCGTGCGGTCCCCGGCCAGCACCTCCAGGCCGGAACGCCGCCCCTTCAGCAGCCGGACCAGCTCGACCAGGGCCCCGCGCTTGCGCTCCCAGCCCATGTAGCGCTCATCCACGGCATGGAAAGCGGGCCGGCGGAAAAAGAGATAAAACCCGCCGCCGTATTTGGCGTTCAGACCCTCCACGGCATTTCGGGCCGACTCCGTCCAGCGGCGCTCCGCCTCTCCCATGGGGCAGTCCCGGTCCGGCAGGTCGGCCAGAAGGCCGAAGCGCAGCTCCGCCCCCGCGTCCCGATTGGCCAGCCGATAGCGCTCCAGCAGGGCGGCCAGCTTGTCTCCACTGTGCCCGTCGGTGAGCAGGCTGGCGATGACACAGAGGGTCCGCCCCTCCTCCGGCACCCCCTCCTTCAGCGCCAGACGGTGGACCGGTCGGGGATGCACCAGACGCACCACCAGGAAGTCGGCCCCGTTCTTCACTATGTCGGATACCGGCAGAAGCAGCAGCATCGGCGCCCACAGGCAGTCCAGCCGGAACCCCAGCAGTAAGGAGAGGAAGAGCGTGGTCACCACCACCGCCCCCACATACAGGACGCCTACGGTCAGGTGCGTCTGGGGCTCAAAGAGCTGGAAGCCCACATGCCGCTCTTCCCCCTGTGCCTGGGCGGCCGATTGGATCGCCCGCTCCGCCGTGTCGATCTCGGAAAGGCCCTTCTGCCGGGCCAGGCGGCAGACCTGATGGCGGTAGCGGCCCCGGGTCTCGTCGTCCATGAGGGAATAGACCCCCGCAGGATCGCTCTGGAGGATGGCCTCCACCCGGCTGGCCCGCTCCAGCAGCCCGGACAGGTCGGCGGTGGACAGGGTCCGCAGGGCGGTAAACACCGACCCCATCCCGGCGCTCAGCCGCTCCTCCTCGCCATCCTCCCGGTTCAGCTCCCTGCACAGCAGGTCCAGCCGCTCCACCAGAGCGCATTTGAGGGCCGGAACGAAGAGCGAGAGCTCCCGCTCCGTCAGCGGCTGGGCGCCCTGCGCCCGCTCCAGAAAGAGCTCCAGTCTTTGGGGGCCGGCGTCCGCCCCCGCCCCCCAGACAAAGGCCCGGGCCAACTCCAGCACCAGCGGCCGGCGCACTCTATCCCGCACGATATACCGCAGCCGCCGGGCCTTTCGGAAGGCTGCCGCTCCGTCCCGGCCCTCCCGCTGCGCCAAATACCAGTTGTCCAACAGCCACTCCGCCGCCCCGCTCTTCTCCGCCCGCCAAACCCGGTCCCGCACCGCGGTAACCCGTTGGAGGCACTCCAGGGTCAGCCGCCAGACCGGCCGCCCCCCCATCCAGCCCTCCAGCCGGAGGGCGCGGGCGGTATTCTCTCCAAACTGCCCCAAATGCTTATCGTCCATGGGAAGGAATGTGGTGCGGTCCATGGGGACTCCCCTTTCCGTGCTGTGCTCATTTTCTCCCTAGCTTTTCCCAATCAGCCCCCAACCTATTCCTCCCGCCCCGCAACCGGGAAAATCTCCGCCTTTCCGGGATTTTATCTTGACAACGGGTGCAAAATGTTGTATCATATTCGTTGTGTAAAGGCCAAAGGCTTTACAAAATGCAGACGGAGGTGTGGACATGAAGAATCAGGCTTACCGTATGGCCCTGCTCTTCGACTTTTACGGCGATCTGCTCACAGACCGGCAGAAGGAGTTCTACGACCTCTATTACAACGAGGACCTCTCTCTGGCCGAGATCGCCGAAAATTACGGCATCACCCGCCAGGGCGTACGGGACGTGATCGTCCGAGCGGAGGCCTACCTCACCGAAATTGAGGACAAGACCGGCCTGATCCGCCGGTTCCACACCATGCAGGCCCAGCTCAAGGAGGTGGAGGGCTGCGCCCACAGACTTCTGGAGCTCAACGCCGCCCGTTTCGAGAACGACGAGCTGGAAGCGCTGGGCAAGCAGCTCCAGGGCCTGGCCGAGACTTTGATTCAGGAGTAAGCATGGCATTCGAAGGTTTGACCGAAAAGCTCTCCTCCGCCTTTAAGAAGCTGCGCGGCAAGGGCCGCCTGTCCGAGTCCGACGTCAAGGAGGCCATGCGTGAGATCCGTCTGGCCCTGCTGGAAGCTGACGTCAGCTACAAGGTGGTCAAGGAGTTCATCAAAAAAGTCACGGAGCGGGCCGTAGGGGCCGACGTGCTGGAGAGCCTCACCCCCGCTCAGATGATCGTCAAGATCGTCAACGAGGAGCTCACCGCCCTGATGGGCGGCCAGAGCACCAAGCTGAACCTATCCCCCAAGCCGCCTACCGTAGTCATGCTGGTGGGGCTCAACGGCGCGGGCAAAACCACCAACGGAGCCAAACTGGCGGGGTATATGAAGAGGCAGAACGGCAAGCGCCCTCTGCTGGCCGCCTGCGATACCTTCCGCCCCGCTGCTATCCACCAGTTGGAGGTCGTGGGCGGGCAGTTGGGCATTCCCGTGTTTCAGATGGGGCAGATCGACCCGGTGGATATTGCCAAGGCAGCCATTGAGCACGCAAGAAAGCACGGCAACGACATTGTGTTCGTGGATACCGCCGGCCGGCTCCATGTGGACGAGGAGCTGATGGAACAGCTCAAGGTGATGAAGGCCGCCATTGACCCCGACGAGATCCTGCTCATCGTGGACGCCATGATCGGTCAGGACGCCGTCAACGCCGCCCAGACCTTTGACGAAGCCCTGGACATCACCGGCGTCATGCTCACCAAGCTGGACGGCGACGCCCGGGGCGGCGCGGCGCTCTCCATCAAGGCCGTCACCGGCAAGCCCATCAAATTCGTGGGCGTGGGTGAAAAGCTGGACCAAATTGAGGTCTTCCACCCGGACCGTATGGCCTCCCGCATCCTCGGTATGGGTGACGTGCTCTCCCTCATCGAAAAGGCGGAGCAGAACTTCGACGCGAAGAAGGCTGCCGAGCTCCAGGAGAAGATGAAGAAAAACCGTCTCACCCTGACGGATTACTACGAACAGCTTATCCAGCTCAAAAGCATGGGCTCGCTGTCCGATATCGCCGGGATGCTCCCTGGCGTCAACGCCAAGGCGCTGGAGGGCGCCACCGTGGATGAGCGTCTGCTGTCCCAGACTGAGGCCATCATTCTCTCCATGACCCCTGCAGAGCGGGAGAACCCCTCCCTGCTCAACTCCAGCCGCAAAAAGCGCATCGCCGCCGGCAGCGGCACCCAGGTTGTGGACGTCAACCGACTGCTCAAGCAATTTGAGATGATGCAGCAGATGACCCGGCAAATGGCAGGCGGCAAGCTGGCCAAAAAGATGGGCCGCTTCGGCGGCATGGGTAAAAGGAAGGGCTTTCCCTTCGGATGATCCCGGTTGGTAAGCGTCCCCGCGGACGTTTCCATATAAAAGATGTAGAACAATATGGAGGTGAATATAAAATGGTGAAAATCAGACTGCGTCGGATGGGCGCCAAGAAGGCTCCCTTTTATCGTATCGTGGTGGCCGACTCCCGTTATCCCCGCGACGGACGCTTTATCGAGGAGATCGGCACCTATGATCCCAAGGCCAATCCCGCTGAGCTGAAGGTGGATGTGGAGCGCGCCCAGGCCTGGATCAAGACCGGCGCCCAGCCCACCGAGACCGTCAAGTCTCTGCTGAAGAAGGCCGGCGTGTAAGGAGAACACCAATGAAGGAACTGCTTACCTATGTGGCCCGGAACCTGGTGGAGCATCCCGAAGCGGTTTCCGTCACGGAGACCGCCGGGGCGGGCGAGACCGTTCTGGAACTGCGGGTGGCCTCCGAGGATATGGGCAAGGTCATCGGCCGCCAGGGCCGCATCGCCAAGGAGATCCGCACGCTGATGCGCTCCGTGGCCCAGCGCAAAGGAACGAAGGTTTCAGTCGAGATCGTCGATTGAGACAAGAACGGCGGGGGCAGCCCCTCCGTTTTCGTTTATTGGAAAAGGAGCGACCTATGAAAAACAAGTTTTTAGAGGCCGGGCAGATCGTCAACACCCACGGTGTCCAGGGGGAACTGAAGATCGTCCCATGGGCCGACTCGCCGGAGTTTCTCTGCGGCTTTGACGTCTTTTATATCGATGGAGCGCCGGTCAAGGTGCTGGGCGCCCGCGCGCACAAAGGAAATATCCTTGTCAGGCTGGAGGGCGTGGGCGACGTCAATGCCGCCATGCGTCTTAAGGGAAAAATCATCTCGATCGACCGCACCGGAGTGGTCCTCCCCGAAGGGCGGCACTTTATTGCCGACCTGATTGGCCTGGAGGTGCGGGACGCCGCCAGCGGCGAGGTGCTGGGAGCGATTGCCGATGTGCTCACCCCGCCGGCCCATGAGGTCTATGTGGTGAAGGGCGGGCGCCACGAGTATATGATTCCCGCCGTGGATGAATTTTTGGCGGAGACCAATGTGGAAGGCGGCTACATTCGGGTCCGCCTGATTGAGGGGATGGTCAGCGATGTATAGGATCGATATCATGACCCTCTTTGACGAAACGGTGGGCGATATGATGAGCGAGTCCATCCTGGGCCGGGCCCAGGAGCGGGACCTGATCCGTATCGAAGCCCATCAGATCCGGGATTATACCTTAAATAAGCAGAAGCAGGTGGACGACTATCCCTACGGGGGCGGACGCGGGGCCGTGATGCAGGCCGACCCGCTCTACCAGTGTTGGAAGTACATTGTGGACACCTACGGCCCCGGACGCACCATCTACATGTCTCCGGCGGGCAAAACCTTTGACCAGGCCGCCGCCAAACGCCTGAAAAACGATTATGATCACCTGATCCTGGTCTGCGGGCACTACGAGGGCATCGACGAGCGGTTCATTGAGGAGTGCGTGGACGAGGAGCTGTCCATGGGGGATTTCGTCCTTACCGGCGGGGAGATCCCCGCCATGGCGGTGGCCGATGCGGTGGCCCGCATGGTCCCCGGCGTCCTCCCCGACCCGGAGTGCTTCGAAGAGGAGAGCCACTACAACGGGATGCTGGAATATCCCCAATACTCCCGTCCCGAGGTGTGGCATGACCGCGCCGTCCCGTCCATTCTGCTGTCCGGTCACCACGCCAACATCGCCAAATGGCGGCGCAAGCAGGCCCTCCTCCGTACCCGGACCCGGCGGCCGGATCTCTATGCGCGACTGGACCTGTCCTCCAAGTCTGACCAGAAGCTGCTGCGGGAGCTGGAGGCCGAGGAGGCGGAAATACCCCCCCTTACCTGACGCGATTCTCCCTTTTTCAGCCGAAAATATGCATTTTTTCTCTCCAGGTTACACAAACTTTCGTGGGACAGCCCTCCCCTGTCTCCGACAGCTTTCACAAGATTTTTTGGAATTATCTTGCTGTTCTGGAACTTTCCTTGTCAAAACACAGGGAAAATCTTTCAATTGGAACGAATCTTTTCTCCAGCTCGCCGGTCCTCGACACCAACGGCCCCCCTCTCTTCCCGTTTCATCGCCCAAATCGCCCAATCCATTGGGGCACAAGCATTTTATCTGTAACTTTTTGTTACCTTTCGTTTCTCTTCTTCCCTCATGCCGACGGAATCCGCCTTCACATAATTTCCCTTTTTACATTGAAATCTTCTGAAAACCGGGTTGTAAGTTTGACTTTTGCTCCAAATGTGGCTATAATCCCTGTACTGTAGTCCAAATGCAAAAGTTACAAATCATTGCAGTCTTGTTTCAGGAGGTTCTTCCTTTATGTTGACACGATTATCCCAGCGGGGCCGCGTCATCGTCTTTCTGCTGACTGCCGCCCTGGCCGTCACTCTGGTTACAGGCTCCGCCACGCCCCGCACCACCTATATCATCACCGACGGTGACGTGGTCACCACGGTGGAGGGCTACGCCGGAGAGCTGGACGGCGCACTGGAGCGGGCGGGCATCGCTCTCTCCGCTGCCGACCAGGTCCGGTCCGTCCGCGAGGACCGGGTCGTCCAGGTGGAGATTGCCCGCCCCCTCACCACTTATGAGACGGAGCTCGCCGAGCTGCTGCCCTACCAGACAGTCCGCCGTGAAAACCCCGAGCTGGAGCTGGGGCAGGAGCAGGTCGTCCAGACCGGCCGTCAGGGGCGGATCATCGAGACCACCCGGATCGTCACCGATCCGGACGGCACCGTGCACCGCTCTGATCTGGGGCGCTCTGTGGCGGAGGAGCCCGTAGACGAGATCGTGGAGTACGGCACCCAGCTGCCCGCCGTGGCCGCCTCCTACCTCAGCGTCACCAGCGACGTGCTCACCCATGTGAACGCCGCGGAGGACGGCAGCGGCGTCCTTACCACCGCCTCCGGCCAGACGCTGCGTTACGCCAGGGCCCTCACCGTCAAGGCCACCGCCTACACCACAGAGCGCCAGTCCTGGAAAAAGACCGCCACCGGCACCATCGCCCGAGTAGGCGCCATCGCCGTGGACCCCAAGGTCATTCCCTATGGCACCCGCATGTATATCGTCTCCTCCGACGGCACCATCACCTACGGCGTTGCCACGGCGGAGGACTGTGGCGGCAGCATCAAAGGCAACCGGGTCGATCTCTTCTTCGACACCTACAGTGAATGCATCAACTTCGGCGTCCGAAGCTGCACCGTCTATATCCTGGACTAAACCCATCCGGAAAACCACCTCCCACTGAGGTGGTTTTCCATACGCTCCGGCCACAATTTTAATCTGGTTATTCTTGACTTCCCTTTGGTCCAATGATACAATCTAATTTACAATACCAGATTAGGAGATTCTTTTTATGAGTTTCAAAATTATTGTGGACAGTTGCTGCGACCTGACCCCCTCCCTCCTGCGGGAGCCCTGCTACAGCAGCGTCCCCCTCACCATCCGGGTGGGGGACAAGGTTATCGTGGATGACGCCACCTTTGACCAGGCGGAGCTGCTGTGGCGGATGAAGGAAAGCGAGAGCGCTCCGCAGACCTCCTGCCCCTCCCCCGCCCAGTATCTGGACGCTTTTGACTGCGGCGCCGACGAGCTGTACGTGGTCACCCTCTCCGCCCTGTTGTCCGGCTCCCATAACAGCGCCCAGCAGGCCCGGCAGATCTGGCTGGAGGAGCATCCGGATGCCAAGGTGCACATCTTCAATTCCTGTTCCGCCTCGGCCGGGGAGGCGCTTCTGGCCATGAAGATCCGGGAATTTGCCTCTCAGGGTCTGCTCTTCCAGCAGGTCATCCGCGAAGTGGACCGCTTCTCCCGGGACATGCAGACCCTGTTCGTGCTGGAGTCCCTGGACAATCTGCGGAAGAACGGGCGGCTCACTGGACTGCAGTCGGTGGTCACCGGGGCCCTGCGCATCAAGCTGCTGATGGGGGCCACTCCCGAGGGAGAAATCTGCAAAAAGGGTCAGGCCATCAGCATCAAACAGGCTCTGTCCAAAATGGTGGAGCTGATGGTCAAGGACGCCAAGCATGTGGGCCGGACCCTGGTGCTCTCCCACTGCAACTGCCTGGAGCGGGCCTTCCAGCTCAAGGAGATGGTGCTTAAAGCCTGTCAGTTCCGGGACGTCGTCATTGTGGAAACCAGGGGCATCAGCACCGTCTACGCCAACGACGGCGGTATCGTCGCCGCCTATTGAACGAAAAAGGTGCCGGAACCAACGAATTGGTTCCGGCACCTTTTTTGGTGTCTATCGCTCCTTGCCCACGGGCCGCAGGCGGGCCATAACGTACTCGTCCACATAGCGGCCATTTCGCACGGTGGTCATACGCTTGCACCCCTCCTTCTCAAAGCCCAGCTTTTCATAGAGGTGGATGGCCTTAACGTTGTCAGTGAACACCTCCAGCTCCACCCGGACCAGCATGAGCCAATTGTCGGCCAGATCCAGCACCGTCTGCATCAGCGCGGTACCCACGCCCTTCCCCTGCCAGTCGGTGTGGACAAAAATGCCCACGTCGGCCGTGTGGCGCATCCGAAGCTGGGGCCTCACCTTAAGCCCCACCATACCGATGACCATGCCGTCCGGGGTCACAGCCACAAAATTGTGGTCGTCGGGCCCCAGCGACGCGATGCCGTCCTGGTTGCGCTTGACCCGCTCTGAGGGCAGTCCCAGCGTGTTCTCGAATACCCCCGGCATCCGGCGCAGGGCGTTAAAGCCCTCCGCGTCCTGCGGCCCAATGGGCCGTATGCTGTATTCCATCTCTCTTCCTCCTCTTATCGAATGTTTCCATTGCCTTCGGTGGACAGATATGCGGTGTCGTCCCGGATACAGATCACCACATCCGGCCGATACTCCTCCAAATACTCCAAAATACCCTTCTGGTCATAATAGCGCAGATCCAAACTGCGGGTCTCATTGAAGCCGGTGTAGAACAGGGTCTCCAGCGGATTCGTGAACGAGTCCCCAAAAATCAGCAGATTGGGCAGCTCGGGCCGGTCCGTCCGGAGGATGGTCTCGGCCTTGTCGCCGCCCATATACACGTCGTAGGTCACCTCTGCCGCCGGGTCCTCCGGCAGCTCGTACAGGGTCGCCGGAACCGGGGCCCCGTTATCCGTCCGGGCAAAGGGGACGGGCGCGGCCTGCACCCCGATAGAGAGCTTCTCCGCCCCGGTCCACAGGCCGTAGAGCTTCCGGTTCCGGGACCCCAGAAAGGGATTGGGCGCGGGCACGATGGTCAGCTCCTCCTCCGTCAGCACCGGCAGATTCCACCCCGTATCGGCATTGATATGCGCCATCATAGCCTGATAGGAGGCGAAGGCTCCCCGGTAGCTGAAATGATGGTCGGAGGCGGAGTAGCAGCCCGCTGGCCTCCCCTGGGCCGCGAATACGTCCCCCATATTCAGGAAATCCAGCCTCTTCTCCTCCATGGAGGCGGCAAAAGCGGCGGTCATACCGTCTACATGCCATTTGCGGTTTTCCAGATAATCCGGGTAGCGGTCGTAGAAATAGGAGCTCTGAAGAGGGACGCCCAAGTAATAGAACCGGCCGCCCCAAGCCTCTAACGTCTCATTCAGCCGGGCTAGGCCCTCGGTGACCTGGTCCGCCGTTTCGGCCAGATAGGCAAGGTCCCAGGTTCCATATGTCTGGAAGGGCAGCAGCACGTCGGCGGCCACCACCACGTCGTTGACCACAGGCTTTTGCAGCAGCCGGTAGTCGATTTGGGTGTTGAGGCCCAACAACCGGTCCCGGCTGGGGATGTGGTCGGTCAGCCAGGTATCCCAGGCGCTGAAGTATGCCCCGCTGAGCAGGTCCGCCGTCTGGTACTCCGGCATGGCTGCCAGAGTGCGGTTTTCATAATAAGAGGTCTGATTGTCCGCCCCCCGCAGGGCGATCAGCAGCGGCACCGCCGCCAGAATCCCCAAAAAGCACAGCAGGAAACCCATCTGTGAGGCCCGTTTCATGGCTTGTCCCCCTTTCAGAAGCGGAAATAGATGAAGGGATTGAAGCTGGAGCTCACCAGCCGCAGGAAGGACAGGCCGAACGTCCCCAGCGCGATGAGCTTGGGGCCCCAAGCCAAAAGGGCTTGGGCCGCAGCACTGCTCTTTGACTCCAGCCAATTTTGGAGCCAGCTCTTGACGGGCATGGCCGCAGGGATGGCCAGGAGGAGTTCCCAACGAAATTCCAGCAGATAATAGGTGGTGCGGCCGTCAGTAAGCCCTCCCTGGGCAAAGCCCGCCATGGCCTGCAAAAACCGCACGGCATAGTCCAAGGTCTCGGCGCGGAACAGCACCCAACTCACGACAATCAACACCATGGCGTAAAGGTGTCGCAACGCCGCGGGAGCCCGCTCCAGAATTCTCCCCCAGCCGTACTTTTCTCCCAACAGCAACAGCCCGAAATAGAGGCCCCAGCACAGGAAATTCCACGCCGCCCCATGCCACAGGCCGGTGAGCGCCCAGACCACCAGGATGTTGCGGATATGCTTCCAGTGGGCGCAGCGGTTGCCCCCCAGCGGAATATAGAGGTAATCCCGGAACCAGGTGGACAGGGAAATATGCCACCGCCGCCAGAACTCCGTGACGGACTGAGAGAGATACGGGTAGTTGAAATTCTCCAGGAAGTGAAAGCCGAACATCCGCCCCAAGCCGATGGCCATATCAGAGTAGCCCGAAAAGTCGAAGTAGACCTGCCCCGTATAGGCCGCCGCCCCCAGCCAGGCCAGCGCGGTGGTCAGGAACTCCGGCCGGGTGGCATAGACCTGGTCGGCCAGCAGGCCGAGCTGGTTGGCCAGCAGCATTTTCTTGCCCAAGCCGAAGAGAAAGCGGACCGCTCCATCTGTAAACGCATCCAAAGTCTCCCGTCGGTTCCGGATCTCGTCCGCCACGGTGGTATAGCGGACAATGGGGCCCGCCACCAACTGGGGAAACAGGGAGATATAGAGCGCTACCCGCAGAGGGTTGCGTTCAGGCGCAGCCTCTCCCCGATAAACGTCCAGCACATAGCTCAACCCCTGAAAGGTAAAAAAGGAGATCCCGATGGGCAGCGCCACTTCCGGCACCGGAAGCCCGGTCCAGATGCGGTTCAGGTTTGCCCCCAGAAAGCCGGCATATTTGAACCAGCCCAGCAATCCCAGGTTGACTGCCGTCACCAGGCCCGTCCACAGCCTGCGTCTCCGTCGGTCCGGAGCGGCCAACAGGCCCCCCGCGTAGTTGACCGCGATGGAGAGCAGCATCAGCAGCAAAAATCGGGGGCCGCCATAGCCGTAAAAAAACAGGCTGAACAGCAGCAGGACCAGATTCCGTCCCTCTCGCAGACGGGCCGGCAGCAGAAAGTAGACCGCCAGCAACAGCGGTAAGAACACAAACAGAAAGCTGATGCTGCTAAAGACCATGAAGCGCCTCCCAATGCCGTATCAAAGCGTGTTGTATAGGATACCACAAACAAGCCTGTTTGCCAACTCTCTTTCCTGCATGCGCGCGCAGCACCAGTGAGTGACAAATGCTCAGAAAGCTGGTATAATGCCTATACTTGACCGCAAAGGTGGAACATACGATATGGACCTGTGCAACATCAGCGACATCAAGGCCCTGCTGGGCCGACATGGCTTCCATTTTTCCAAATCCATGGGGCAGAACTTTCTGATCGCCTCCTGGGTGCCCGAGGATATGGTAGCCGGAGCCGGAGTGACCCGAGAAAACGGTGTGCTGGAAATCGGCCCCGGTATCGGCCCGCTCACCGTCCGGCTGTCCGGCGCGGCGGCCAAAGTCGTGGCCGTGGAGCTGGACCGCGCCCTTCTCCCTGTGCTGGCCGAGACCTTGGCCGGGCGGGACAACGTACAGGTCGTCCCCGGGGATATCCTCAAGCTGGACCTGGCCGCCCTGGTGGAGCGGGAGTTTTCCGGCGTGGTCCCCATGGCCTGCGCCAATCTACCCTACAACATCACCACGCCGGTGCTTACCGCCCTCATTGACTCCGGCCTCTTCTCCGCCATCACCGTAATGATCCAGCGGGAGGTGGCCGCACGGATCTGCGCTGCACCGGGCACCTCAGATTACGGGTCCTTTTCCGTCTACTGCCAGTACCACACCCTTCCCGAGCTTCTCTTCGACGTGCCCCCGGAGTGCTTCGTCCCCGCCCCCAAGGTGACCTCCTCGGTCATCCGTCTCACACCCAGGCCCGCCCCGCCGGTGGAGGTGGATCAAAAGCGCTTTTTCCAGGTGGTCAAAGCCGCCTTCGGTCAGCGCCGCAAAACTCTGCTCAACGCCCTGTCCGCCGGGCTGAGAGATTGCGGCGACAAGGAGCGGCTCCGGGCCGCCGTCGCGGCCTGCGGCCTTCCCCCCGATGTCCGCGGCGAGCGGCTGGGCATTCCGGAATTTGCCGCCCTGACCCGCGCGCTCTACTCCTGAGCAGGCTCTTTTTGCACAAAACCCTGCAAATTCAAACGGCGATCCGTTTGAATTGCCACTTCTCCGCCAATTCTTGGGTTTCCCTTGCAATTTGTATGGTTCTATCTTACAATAATGACAACTCTCACCCACACCAAAGGAGGCTCTTTTTATGGAACTCACCCAAAATCGCGCAGTTTTGGACTGGATCGACCAGATGGTCAACCTGTGTCAGCCCGACTCCATCGTCTGGATCGACGGCTCTGAAGCGCAGTTGGAGGAGCTGAGGGCTCAGGCGGTGGCCACCGGCGAACTGACCAAGCTGAACGAGGAAAAGCTGCCCGGCTGCTACCTGCACCGCACCGCCCCCAACGACGTGGCTCGGGTGGAGGACCGCACCTTCATCTGCTGCCGGAAGCAGGAGGACGCCGGCCCCACCAACAACTGGATGGACCCTCAGGAGATGTACGCCAAGCTCTTCCAACTGTATACCGGCGCCATGAAGGGCCGCACCATGTACGTCATCCCCTACTCCATGGGCGTGGTGGGCTCCCCCTTTGCCAAGTACGGCATCGAGCTCACCGACTCCATCTACGTGGTGCTCAATATGGCCATCATGACCCGGGTGGGGCGGCAGGTGCTGGACGCCCTGGGGGACTCGCCCGACTATGTCAAGGGTCTCCACGCCAAAGCGGACATTGATCCGGAGAACCGCTATATCGTCCACTTCCCCGAGGATAACACCATCATGAGCGTCAACTCCGGCTACGGCGGCAACGTGCTGCTGGGCAAGAAGTGCTTCGCTCTGCGCATCGCCTCCGTTCTGGGCCGGGATCAGGGCTGGATGGCCGAGCATATGCTCATTCTGGGCATCCAGAACCCGCAGGGCGAGGTTCGCTATCTGGCCGCCGCCTTCCCCTCGGCCTGCGGCAAGACCAATCTAGCCATGCTCATCCCCCCTGAGCACTACCGCAAAGCCGGCTGGAAGGTCTGGTGTGTGGGCGACGACATCGCCTGGCTCCGTGTGGGCGAGGACGGCCGCCTGTGGGCCATGAACCCCGAGTACGGCTTTTTCGGTGTGGCGCCCGGCACCAATGAGAAGTCCAACCCCAATGCCCTGGCCTCTACCCGCGAGGGTACCATCTTCACCAATGTGGCCCTCAATCTGGACGACAACACCGTGTGGTGGGAGGGCCTGGACAAAAATCCGCCCCAGCACGCGCTGGACTGGCTGGGCAATCCCTGGAACGGCACCACCTCCGCCGAAAAGGGCGCCCACCCCAACTCCCGCTTCACCGCTCCCGCCAAAAACTGCCCCTGCATCTCCCCGGAATTTGAACGCCCCACCGGCGTGCCCATCTCCGCCATCGTTTTCGGCGGCCGCCGGGCCAAAACCGCTCCCCTGGTCTATCAGTCCCGCGATTGGGACCATGGGGTCTTCGTAGGCTCCATTATGGCCTCCGAGACCACCGCAGCCGCCGCCGGCGCGGTGGGCGTGGTCCGCCGGGACCCTATGGCCATGCTCCCCTTCTGCGGCTATCACATGGCCGACTACTGGCAGCACTGGCTGGACATGGGCAAGGTGCTCGGCGAAAAGGCCCCTAAGATCTTCAACGTAAACTGGTTCCGCACCGACGACGAGGGCCACTTCATCTGGCCCGGCTTCGGCGATAATCTGCGGGTGCTGGAGTGGATCATGAAGCGCTGCTTTGACGAGGCCGACGCGGTGGACTCCCCCATCGGCTATCTGCCCAAGGCCGAGGACATCGACCTGGAGGACGCCGGCGTGGATCTGAACACTCTCAAGGGCCTGCTGGAGGTGGACCGGGCCCTTTGGCAGGAGGAGGCCGCCGGTATCCACACCTTCTATCAGAAGTTCGGCAACAAGCTGCCCCAGGAGCTGTCCGATTCGCTGGAGAAACTGGAGGCCCGTCTGGCCGAATAGCAGTCTCCTTCAAAAGAGGAGCCGGGATTTTCCGGCTCCTCTCTTTTTTACATTCCATAATGTTATAATATATGTAATGTTAGCGGTATTTTTATGGGCGATACCTCATTATTCTGCGCACGAAAAAGGATCTAAGATCTACATGAGCCCGGTCCGACAGCCGCTTCTGCGGACGCTGGGCAGTTGCCTGCCGCAGGACAAGGGCCGCATGATTCATGCTCCAGCCATGTGCTGAATCGCGATCGCGTACATCGGCGGGGAACGGCAAAATTCATGGTGGCTTTCTGCGGCGGGATAAGGTAAACTGGGGCCAGACCATACTGCGGAGGATCGCTATGGAAGCCTATTATTATCAACAGATGGACCGGACCGGGCAAAGCATCTACCACGCAATGAAAACCGGATTTGCCGAGCTGCGCCCCTCCTTTCCGGTCCCGTGTCTGGATGGCCGCCGGTTGAGCGACGTCTTTTTCAAGCTGCGTCTGGACTGCCCTGACATCTTTTACGTCACCGGGTTTTCCTACCGCCTTGTCCCGGGGGCCTCCAATGTGGAGCTGCTGCCGGACTATCGGTTCGGCAAGGGTAAGGTGCGCGAGCATCAAAAGGCCCTCTCCGCCCGGATCGACAAGCTGGTCCGCCCGGCTATGGCCCTGACCGCGGCGGAGAAAGAACAATATATCCACGACTTCATCTGCCGGAATGTGCACTACGACAAGCTGAAGAAGCCCTATTCCCACGAGATCATCGGACCGCTGGGCCAGGGCGTGGGAGTGTGTGAGGGGATCGCCAAGTCGGTCAAGGTCCTGTGCGACGCGCTGGGTGTGTGGTGTATCATCGCGATCTCCGAAGCGGCGCCGGACCGAGGTATCCAGTACCGCCATGCTTGGAATGTTCTTCGGCTGGATGGGCGGTATTTTCACCTGGACGCCACCTTCGACGCCTCTCTGAGCCGGGACGGCCCGCTTCGGCACGACTATTTCAATTTGGATGACAAACACCTGCTCCGCGACCATGAGCCGGCCATGTACCCTATTCCCGCCTGCACGGACGGGGAGCGGTTCTACTACCGGGAGAAAAAGCTCTCCTTCACCAAGACGGAGGAGGCATGCAAGCGGGCGCAGCAGGCCATTCGAAAAGGCCTCCCTTTTCTCTTCCACTGGAGAGGTGGTCCTCTGACCCGGGAGGTGCTGCGGGAACTGCTGCTGGGACTGGAGCAGGCGGCGCAGCAGAAGGGCCGTCACGCGGCGGTGTCCCTCAACTGGCCCCAGGCGGTGCTGCTAGTCCGCTTTCCAGAGCAGGCACCCGAACAGGAGGTCATCTCGGAGGAGGCCAACGAGGCGGAGCGATATCAGGCGCCGGACCCATAAGCCCGTCTCCTAAAATCACCACGGGGTCCCTTTCAGGGACCCCGTGGTGATTTTTTACGATAGGTTGTCGCTATTGTCCGACCGCTCTCCGAACAACGTCTGCCATCTCGCCCCAACGGCGCTCCATATCGGAGACCAGTTTGAACTGTGTCCGACAGCGGTCCAGGTTCTGACCCTCCCGGTGGACCGCAAAATAGTGGTCTCCCTCCAGATAGTCGGTCAAAAAACGCATCCCGCACTCAAGCGTCATTAATTTTGCCCCCCAGGGCAGATATTCCAACTCCCCGGAGGTCAGAGAGCCGGCACAGCCCTCTAAAAATCCCCGGGTATAGACGGCAAATAAATCCAGATCAAAGCCAACCTTGGATAAGTCCTTTTCATCCTCCGGCGCATGATTGGCTCCAAACCGGATGGAATCCCCAAAATCGTTGATGGCCAGGCCCGGCATCACGGTATCCAGGTCGATCACGCATACCGCTGCCCCCGTCCTGCGGTCCAGAAGCACATTGTTGAGCTTTGTGTCGTTGTGTGTGACGCGCAAGGGGAGCTTCCCGGCCCGCTGGGCCTCCAGTGCCACAGAGCAGTCGGGCTCCCGAGCCAGAACGAAGTCGATCTCCGGTCGGACTCCTCCGGCCCGGCCCATCACGTCGGCCTGTACAGCCGCCTTGAACCTGCGCAGGCGGTCCTCGGTGTCGTGGAATTTTTCAATGGTCTCGAACAGCGTGTGCGCCGGATAGTCCCGCAGACGCCTCTGAAACTGCCCGAAGGCCCGGGCCGAGGCGGCAAAGAGCTCCGGCGTTTCAGCGGATTGGAGACAGACGGTATCCTCGATGAAGGGCATACATCTCCAAGCGCGCCCCCCCCGGTCGGTATAAAAGGTCTCACCGGCCCGGGTATGCAGAATGGTGAGGGTCTCCCTCTCCGGGTCGCCGCCCTCCTCCGTTATGATCCTTTTCAGGTAGTCAGTAACCCCGACGATATTCTGCATGAGCTGGACCGGGCTGCTGAAAGCGGCGTCACTGATTCGCTGCAGAATGAATCGGACGCAGTCGCCCTCCGGCGGCTGCGTATGTACGCAGAACGTGTCGTTGATATGGCCCTGCCCAAAGCGGACGGCCCCCACCACAGGCGCATGGAGGTCGTACGCCTCCAGTACCTCACCAAGGTACTTCTCTGCCGGCTGCATCACACGCCCTCCTCATACCCGTTTGGGTTCATGCTCTGCCACTTCCAGGAGGAGGCGCACATTTCATCAATCCCGTATTCCGCCTGCCAGCCCAGTTCCGCCAGGGCCCTGGACGGGTCGGCCCAGCACGCGGCAATGTCGCCGGGACGGCGGGGGTCCAGCACATAGGGAATGGTTTTGCCGCAGGCCCGCTCATAGGCGTGGAGCACATCCAGTACGCTGTACCCCCTGCCCGTGCCCAGGTTGCAGATAAACAGGCCGCAGTTCTGGTCGAGCTTGTTTAACGCGGCCACATGGCCGCGGGCCAAATCCACCACATGGATATAGTCCCGCACACCGGTGCCGTCGTGGGTGGGCCAGTCGCTGCCGAACACGTGGAGCTCAGGCAGTTGTCCCACCGCCACCTTGGCGATATAGGGCACCAGATTGTTGGGGATGCCGTTGGGGTCCTCTCCAATCCGCCCGGAAGCATGGGCGCCGATGGGGTTAAAATACCGCAGCAGGGCCACATTCAGACTGGGGTCTGCGGCGCAGCAGTCGGTGAGGATCCGCTCCAGGAAGAGCTTTGTGGTCCCATAAGGGTTGGTGGTGGACAGGGGAAAATCCTCCCGGATGGGGACGCTGGCTGGATCGCCGTATACGGTGGCGGAGGAGGAGAACACAAAATTCCGCACCCCATGGGCGCGCATGGCGTTCAGCACCGTCAGGGTGTTCACCAGATTATTGGTGTAATACTCCAGAGGTTTACACACGCTCTCCCCCACAGACTTGAGCGCGGCAAAATGAATCACGGCTTGGATATCCGGATGCTGAGCGAACAGTGTCTCGACCCCGGCGGCGTCGCACAGATCCACCTCGACAAAGGGAATGGGCTTCCCCACAATTTCCTCCACCCGGCGGACCGCCTCACGGCTGGAATTGACCAGATTGTCGGCAATCACGATGTCGTAGCCTGCATGGATGAGCTCCACACAGGTATGGCTGCCAATATAGCCGGCGCCGCCGCTGACCAGAATAGACATATATACCACTCCTTACTGTATCAGGCTTCTATGGCCATTGTACCGACGAATCGAAAAAAGGAAATGGACGGTTTTGCAGAATATTTGCACGATTGGATTTGTCGCACCGTCCGGCCTACTCCCCCGGGTCTTCTGATTCAATGCCCGGACGCTGCCGATAGACTCGCTGTGGGATAGGGCATGGCGGACCTCATCATGGCTCGGACTGGGATCGGCTCCCAGATCGCTGCTGTTTTCGGTACTCCATGGGACTCATCCCCGAGAGCTTGCGAAAGCTTTGGGAAAAGTAGCTGGGAGAGGAAAAGCCCAGCATATGGGCGATCTGCGACAGCGAGTGGTCCGTGGTGCTGAGGAGATAGCGGCTCTCCTGGATACGCCGGGAAATGAGATAGTTGATGGGCGAGATGCCGTATTCCCGGCTGAAGGCATGGACCATATAATACTTATTGACGTGGGTCAACTGCGAGAGCAGCTCCAGATTGATGCTCTCCTTAAAGTGGCTGTCGATATACCGGCGTACGGCGGCGCACTCCTTACTGGTCCTCCGCCCCGTCGGCGCTACGCTGAGCGTGAAATTGGTCCTGCGCATAAGGCGGACCAGCAGCACCTCCAGCAGGTCCTGACACACCACCTGATAGCCCTCCGCCTTTGTCTCGATCTCCCGCAGCATGGCCCGCAGATAGAAGAGCATCTCCTCGCCCCCGCCCCGGAAATTGACGAGGGCATATCGGTCGTCCCCGTCCTCAGCGGGCTCGAACTCCAGCCCCTCCACCCCCAGAACGATGTACTCCAACGGGCTGGCATTGAGACTTAGCTCCGTATGCTCCACATTGGGATTGACGATAACCAGATCGTCGGTGGAGACCGGCAGCAGCCGGTCGGCAATGTTGAACTGTCCCATCCCGCCCACCACATAAAACAGCTCCGTGCAGGCGTGGGTGTGCAGGAGGCTGTGCCAGTCGCCGCCGTATTTGGCGGTACTCACATACAGCAATTTGGTGACTGAGCGGTCAATGGGGCTCGGGTTTCCCCCGGAAAGCTCATAGCGGTCGTTGCTCACGGCCATCCCCTTACCATCGCTTTAGAATTCTTGCGTTAGAAACCTAAAATGCTTGCGTTTCAATCATAGCACACTGTCTCCCGTTCTGCAATCTGAAAAAAAGAAAGCAATTGCGCCTCAGAACTCAATCTTTTTCTTTTATTCGGCATTTCTGTTAAAATCCTTGATGCAATTTTGTGGATATTATGCACAAAACGAGTTTTTCAATTCCGCAATTATTATTTAAAAAGCCAGAAAAGCAATTTTTCTAAAAATGCACGCAAGAATAAAATTGAACTGTGGCTTCCATCGGCTATACTTAAAGTATCTCAAGCGGCGGGTGTGCTCCAAAGCCGCCGCCCATCTAAAACAATTTAACAGGAGGTCAAGAGGAAATGAAAATGAAAAATGTGCTCAGCGCCGCTTTGACCGGCGCCCTGATGCTCTCCCTGTTTGCCGGGTGCTCCGGCGGCAGCGGCTCCAGCCCCTCTCCCAGCGCTTCCGCCTCCCCGGAGGCCTCCCAGCAGCCCGAAGCCACCACCATTCAGGTGGCCGCCCTGGAATCGGGCTACGGCGCCGACATGTGGCGGGAAGTCGCCGACGCTTTCACTGCGCAGACCGGCATCCAGGTGCAGCTCACCGTGGATAAGAAGCTGGAGGATGTCATCGGTCCCGCTATGCAGGGCGGCGAATTCCCTGACGTGATCCATCTGGCCACCGGCCGCGAGGCCGGCCTGACCGATCAGTTCATCAAGGACAACAACATCCTGGATATCACCGACGTGCTCTCCATGACCGTGCCCGGCGAGGACGTGAAGGTCAGCGACAAGATCGCCGGCGGCTTCACCGACACCTCCCTGACCAACCCCTACGGCGATGGGAAGACCTATCTGGCCCCCATGTTCTACTCTCCCTGCGGCCTGTTCTACAACAAGGGCCTGTTTGATGCAAAGGGCTGGACTGTTCCCACCACCTGGGACGAGATGTGGGCGCTGGGCGACCAGGCGGCGGCTGAGGGCATCTCGCTGTTCACCTACCCCACCACGGGCTACTTCGACGCCTTCTTCTATGCGCTGATGTACTCTGTGGGCGGCCCCGAATTCTTTGACAAGGCTACCCACTATGAGGAGGGCATCTGGGATACCCCCGAGGCCCAGACCTGCTTCGATATCGTGACCAAGCTGGCCTCCTACACCGACCCTGTCACCCCTGCCCAAGCCAACGACAATGACTTCACCCAGAACCAGCAGCTCGTGCTGGACAACAAGGCCCTGTTTATGCCCAACGGCACCTGGATCGTGGGCGAGATGGCCGAAGCTCCCCGCGCGGATGGCTTTGAGTGGGGTATGACCGCGCTTCCCGCGGTGGAGGCCGGCGGCGACGGCTACAGCTACACCTGGTTTGAGCAGGCCTGGATGCCCGCTGGTGCCGAGCACGTGGAGGCCGGAAAGCAGTTCCTCGCCTTCCTGTACAGCGACACCGCCTGCGAGATCTTCGCCAAGGCCGGCGCCATCCAGCCCGTGTTGGGCATCGCCGACAAGCTGGAGGGCGACAACGTGATGTTCTACTCCATCTACGACAACGGCGCCAAGGCAGCCATGGGCAACTTCGCCGCCTATAACTCCGTTGCCGGGCTGGGCACGGTTCGTGAGGTCTTCTTCGATCCGGTGAACAAGCTGGTCTCCGGCAACGCCACCGAACAGGAGTGGATCGACGGCATCAAGGCCGCCAGCGACCAGATGCGCGCCAATCTGAAATAAACAGAGGCCATGGAAGCGGCGGTGAGCGGAAAGCTGCTCACCGCCGCCCTATTCTTCCCGAAAGGAGCCGAGCATGTGAACAAGCACAGCGGACGCCGCCGGTTCATCGCCCTGTGTGTGGCGCCGGCCGCCCTCCTCTTCGCCTTCTTTATGGTCCTCCCCACCCTGAATGTATTCCGCATGTCCCTTTTTGAGCGGGGCGCCTATTCCCCCACGGAAACCTTCGTGGGACTGCAAAATTTCAGGACCCTGTTTCAGGATGCCAAATTTATCTCCTCCATGCAGAATACCATCCTGCTCATCGTGGTGGTCACAGTGGTGACCTTCGCCTTCGCCCTGGTGTTCGCCGGCATCCTGACTCGGGAAAAGATCCGGGGGCAAAATTTCTTCCGCATCATCTTCTATATTCCCAACATCCTCTCCGTGGTAGTCATCGCGGGTATCTTCTCTGCCGTCTACAAGCCGGAAAACGGGATGCTGAACAGCATTCTATCCATGTTGAAGGGCGAGACTGTGATGGTGCTCTGGAAGGACCAGCCCCTGGTCATCGTCAGCATCATCATCGCCATGGTGTGGCAGGCCATCGGTTATTACATGGTCATGTATATGGCCTCCATGGCCAGCGTGCCACAGAGCCTCTACGAGAGTGCCGCTCTGGACGGGGCCGGTCGGATAACGCAGTTTTTCCAGATCACCATCCCCCTCATCTGGACCAACATCCGCACCACCCTCACCTTTTTCATTATCTCCACCATCAACATGGCCTTCCTTTTTGTCAAGGCCATGGTGGCCAAGGGGATGGCCGATGTGGGCCTCAGCTTCATGTATAACCAGAAGGACGCGGGTCTGTATGGCTACAGCATGGCGGCGGGTGTGGTCATTTTTCTCTTCTCCTTCGCGCTGGCCGGTCTGGTGAACTGGGTCACCCGGCGCGAGCCGCTGGAATTCTAAGGAGGTGCGTCGCAGCATGGAGCAAGTAAAAAAGCACGGTGCGGGTGAGCGCCTCTACAAGGTCTTTCTCTACGTCGTTCTCATCACCCTGGCCGTCTGCATCATCGTGCCGGTGGCCTGGGTCTTTCTGGCCTCCATCAAGCAAAACCGCGAGTTTTATGGGAACCCCTGGGCGCTGCCCGCCGGGTTCTACTGGCAGAATTTTACCGACGCCTGGAACGCCGCCCGGATGGGTGAGTATATGCTCAACTCGGTCATCGTCACCGCACTGGCGCTGCTGCTGCTGCTGGCGGTGGCCCTCCCCGCGGCCTACTGCCTGTCCCGCTTTCACTTCAAAGGCCGCCGGTTCCTGAACACTTGCTTTATGGCCGGACTCTTCATCAACGTCAACTACATCGTGGTCCCCATTTTCCTCCTGCTCAAGGATGGGGACGCATTCCTCAAAAATACCGTCGGCGGAGGGTTCCTGCTGAACAATATTTTTGTACTGGCGGTGGTCTACGCCTCCACGGCCCTGCCCTTTACCATCTACCTGCTGTCGGGCTACTTCGCCACCCTGCCCCATGATTTTGAGGAAGCTGCCTATATCGACGGCGCAGGCTACGGCCGGACCATGGTGAGCATCATCTTCCCTATGGCCCAGCCCTCCATCATCACCATCATCCTCTTCAACTTCCTCTCCTTCTGGAACGAGTATATCATTTCCATGACCCTGATGAGCTCGGCCAAGGGTCCCAAGACTCTGCCGGTGGGACTGCTGAACCTGATGCAGGCCCAACAGTCCAAGGCCGAGTACGGTATTCTGTACGCCGGTCTGGTGCTGGTGATGCTGCCCACGCTGATCCTCTACATCTGCGTGCAGAAAAAGCTGACCCAGGGTATGACCATGGGCGGTCTGAAAGGATAGGTGCCGCGATGCGATTTTGGAAGGAACATACCACCCTGCGCGCCGGTCTTATGGCGATATTTGTTGTCTTGGGCTTTGTGCTGCTCATCGTGGGCTGGAAGATGACCGGCCAACTGACCGGCCTGGCGCTCATGCTGGCGGGGGTCGTGCTGCTGCTGACCGCCCTGATGCTCTACAACAAGCCGTTTGAAGAGCCCAAATAATCTGAAGTCTTTAGGAGAAAGATGCCTATGAGTGAGCAAGTGCACAGGGGGCGCGTCACCATCCCCACGGATGTGGATGTGGTGCCAGAGACGCTGGAGATCCTGAAGCGCTGGGGCGCCGACGCCATCCGGGACTGCGACGGCACCAACTACCCCGAGGCCCTCAAGGGAGTGGACGCCAAGGTCTACTCCACCTACTACACCACCCGGAAGGACAACGCCTGGGCCCGGTCCCATCCGGAAGAGGTACAGCAATGCTACATCATGACCGGCTTCTATACCGCCGCTGCCGGCGCGCTGTCCATCCCGCTGATGCGGGGCATCAGCCCGGAACTCATACAGGTCAACACCCGGGATGACATCAGGCGCTGGTGGGAGGTGATGGACCGCACGGCCGGGACGGTCGTGCCCCCGTCGGCCTGGCGGTACGACGGAGACAGCGGCTGCGTGGTGCTGGAACAGCCTCTCCCCTTCCATGAGTATACCGTCAGCTTTCTGGCTTACCTCATCTGGGACCCGGTGCATATGTATAACGCCGTGACCAACGGCTGGAAGGATTTTGAACACCAGATCACCTTTGACGTCCGTCAGCCCAAGACCCACAGGTACACGATGGAACGCCTGCGGAAGTTCATCGCCGACCACCCCTATGTGGATGTGATCCGGTACACCACCTTTTTCCACCAGTTTACCCTCCTGTTCGACGAGTTGAAGCGGGAAAAGTATGTGGACTGGTACGGCTATTCCGCCTCGGTCTCCCCCTACATTCTGGAGCAGTTCGAGCGGGAAGCGGGCTATCCCTTCCGGCCGGAATACATCATTGATCAGGGGTACTACAACAACCAGTACCGGGTGCCGAGCCGGGAATTTCTGGATTTTCAGGCCTTCCAGCGGCGTGAGGTGGCGAAGCTTGCAAAAGAGATGGTGGACATCACCCACGAGCTGGGCAAGGAGGCGATGATGTTCCTGGGGGATCACTGGATCGGCACCGAACCCTTCCTGCCCGAGTTTCAGAGCATCGGCCTGGACGCGGTGGTGGGGAGCGTGGGCAACGGCTCGACTCTGCGGCTCATTTCGGATATTCCCGGCGTGAAGTATACCGAGGGCCGCTTTCTGCCCTACTTCTTCCCGGATACCTTTCACGAGGGCGGGAACCCAGTGAAGGAGGCCCAAGAGAATTGGGTGACCGCCCGCAGGGCGATCCTGCGCAAGCCCATCGACCGCATTGGCTACGGCGGCTATCTGAAGCTGGCCTGCCAGTTCCCGGATTTTGTCCGCTATGTGGAGGAGGTGTGCGACGAGTTCCGCCAGCTCTATGCCAACATTCACGGCACGACCCCCTACTGTGTCGGCCGGGTGGCGGTCCTGAACTGCTGGGGAAAGGCCCGCTCCTGGGGTTGTCACATGGTCCATCACGCCCTGTACCAAAAGCAGAACTACTCCTACGCCGGGATCATCGAGGCCCTGTCCGGCGCTCCCTTCGACGTGCGGTTTCTCTCCTTTGATGAGGTGAAGGCAGACCCCCAAGTCCTGGACGACATCGACGTCCTGCTCAACATCGGGGACGGCGACACCGCCCATACCGGCGGCCCGGTGTGGGAGGACCCCGCAGTGTCGGCAGCCGTGCGCGGCTTCCTCTGGAACGGCGGCGGCTTCATCGGCGTGGGGGAGCCCTCCGGGCATCCGTATCAGGGCCATTACTTGCAGCTCGCCTGTGCTTTGGGAGTTGAAAAGGAGACTGGCTTTACACTGAATTACGACAAATACAACTGGGACGAGCACCCGGATCATTTCATTCTCGCCGATCACACGGGCCCGGTGGACTTTGGCGAGGGCAAAAAGAGCATCTACGCTCTGGAGGGCGCGGAGGTCCTTATCCAGCGTGACAGAGAGGTGCAGATGGCCGTCAACAGCTACGGCAAAGGCCGGTGCGTCTATCTGTCCGGACTGCCCTACTCGTTTGCCAACAGCCGGCTGCTCCACCGGGCGATCCTCTGGTCCGCCCATCGGGAGGACGAACTGCACCGTTGGTTTTCCAGCAACTACAACGTAGAGGTCCACGCCTATGTGAAAAACGGGAAGTACTGCGTGGTGAACAACACCTATGAACCGCAGCACACCGTCGTTTACCGCGGGGACGGGTCCTATTTTACGCTGGATCTGGCGTCCAACGAGATCAAATGGTATGAGCTTTGAGCCATGCAGAGAAAAAGCGTGCCGCAGGAGAGCCTGCAGCACGCTTTTTCAGTCAGAGCCCTTTTTGTGATCCAGGGGACGGCTTTCAGGGATCGGGCGATAGGTCCGGGGCACCAGACCGCCGCCGTCCGCCTCCAACTCGATCTGGTAGCCGTGCCCCGGCGCACTCTGCCACTGGAAGCGGTTTTTCCCCTCGCCGGGGAACAGGCCCGTCATAATGGCGGCAATCGGACCTCCATGGGTCACGATCAGCGCGTCCCCCGCCCCGACCAGCCGCCGAAAGGCCCGCCAGACCCGGGCCGTCATCTCCCTGCCGCTCTCTCCGCCCGGACAGCGTTGGTTCTCGTTGTCTCCGCTGATCCAGGTTTGATAGTCCGCGCGTTCGGCCAGCTCTTCATAGGAATGCAGCTCAAACACGCCGAAATCCAGCTCCCGCAAATCGGGCTCAACCTGGTGGGCCACCGGACCGAAGAGAGCCTCCAGCGTCTGCTCTGTCCGCACCATCCCGCTGGTATAAACGGAATAGCCCGCCCGCTCAGGGTATCCGGCGGCCTCACGCAGGTGCAGCAGCTCGGCCAGTCCCCGATCCGACAGGGGCAGGTCGCTGGACCCGCAGTACAGACGCGCCTCATTGGCCCGCGTAGCTCCATGCCGAATGAGACAGACCCGCCTCATTTCAGCACCTGCGGTATGCCGTAAAAAAGCCGCGTCACCGACTCCGCCTGCCGGGAGAGCTGCCCCAGCAGCGTCCCCACCGCCTCCCGCCAGACGCGCAGCTCCGCCTCCATAGGTACCACGCCGCAGGAGATATCCCGGCACAGAATGACCCCGTCCGGACGAAGCGGCACCTCGGGCTGCTCCCCACGGCGGACACAACCCAGAACATATTCCTCCAGGCGGCAGATACAGCGCTTTCCGGGGTCAATGGGATGCTCTGGCGTACAGAAAAACAGATCCTCGTCCGTCAGAGCATATGTCCAGCGGGCGTACTCCAGTTTGCCCTGGTAGGCCCCTCCGATCACCAAGTCCATGCCCACACCTGCTTTCCCAAAAATGTCAGAGCGGCGACGCCGCAGAATTCCCCAATCGTCACCGCAAAGCCGGAGATGTCTCCAGACATCCCGCCCAACTGCCGGACGCCGTACCGCAGGGCCAGGGCGCTGCCGCACGCGGCGGCGGCGGCGCAAAGGCCGGGTATGCCAAACAGTGCGGTGGAAAGAACCGGAAAAATCACCGTCAGGGCAGCCGCAGTCAGACGATGAACACGCCCGACCTGCGCCTGAAAGCCGCCGGCGTAGGAACTCCCCCCCATGGGGGACAGCGACAGGACGGCCAGAGCGGCGGGGCCGCGGGCGGCGGCGGGCAGGAAGAGCAGGGGCCGCCACACCTTCGACCACTCCGCCGTGGCAAAAAGTGCGACGCTCAGCAGCAGAAGGAGGTCCACGCAGATCACGGCAAAGGCCCCCACATGGGAGTCCTTCAAGATCTGCTGCCGCTCCTCCAGCGGGCGGCGGGATAAAATGGCGTCACAGCAGTCCATGAAACCGTCCAGATGGAGAAAGCCGGTCAAAAGGCAAGGCAGGGCCGCCAGCAGGGCCGGGCCGAACAGGCCCAGGCCTCCCCACCGGGCGATCAGCCAGGCGGCCGAGCACCAGATACCTCCCAGCAGCACGCCCAGGAGTGGAAAGCAAACCAGCATCAGCGGTCGGAGCCGCTCGTCCCAGCGCTGGTACGGGCACGGGATGGCACAGAACATGCCCCAGGCCATAAAAAAGGCGGTGGTCAGCCGTTTCACCAGGGCATTGCCCCCTTACACAGAATATAGTTGCCGCCGCAGGTCTCCGCCACGGTATCGCAGTAGGCCGCCAGGGCTTTTCCGATATCGGCCAGCCCCCTGCGGTAGGCCTCGGTGTACCCATCGTAGCGGCCTGCGTCGGAAAAGATAAAGTCGCAGACAAAAACTGCATGCTCGGCCCCGGCGGCAAAACGCAGCAGATCCGCGCACACCCGGCGGGGGGCGTCGGGATCAAAGCTCCCATCCGGCCGGAACATCTCATTGGCCAGCAGAGCGGTCACGCTGTCCACCAAAAAGGTGCCGCACCGCCCAGCCAGGCAACTGGAAAGGTCCCAGCCCTGTTCCACCGTCTGAAAACCACAGCCCTCCCGGTCCTGCCGGTGGCGGCGAATCCGGGCCCGGTCCTCCTCGTCATGGGGGATCATCGTAGCCACATACCACAGCGGGCCCTCGCCAGCCAGCGCCCTGGCGGCCCGCTCTCCCAGTGTGGATTTTCCGTTTTTGCTTCCGCCGGAAAGAAAAATCGTCATACGGTAAAGCTGTCCTTTGCTCGTATTTCATCCAGATAGCCGTCGTTGATGGCCGCGTCTTCAAACGTGGCCATTCCATTCATCGCGGCGCAGGCGGCGGCCATGACCTGAAAGGCCAGCGGACAGCCGCTGCCCTCCCCCAGGCGCATGTCCAGCAGCAGCCAGGGTGAGAGACCCAGCTCCCGGGCCGCCAGCGCATAGCCCCGCTCATAGGAGGCATGGGAGGGAAAACAATATCCGGCGGCGGCGGGGCAGAGCCGGGCGGCGCACAGGGCGGCCACTGCGGAGATGAAGCCGTCAATCACCACTGGGATGCGGCAGCGGGCCGCTCCCAGAAACACTCCGCACAGGGCCGCCAGGTCGAAGCCGCCCACCTTGGCGAGCACATCCACCGGATCAGCGGCATCCGGAGCATTGCGGCGCAAGCTCTCCGTGATCACCTGCTTTTTGCGCGCAAAGCTCTCATCCGTGATTCCTCCGCCCCGGCCGGTCACCGTCTCCACCGGCGCGCCGGTGAGGGCGGACAGCACGGCGGCGGAGGTGGTAGTGTTTCCGATTCCCATCTCTCCCGTGCCCAGCCCTTGTATTCCGTCCGCCTGGGCCTGCGCCGCCAGGGCCGCGCCGGTCAGGATGGCCCGAAGCGCCTGCTCTCGGGCCATGGCGGCCCCATAGCGGATGTTTTGGGTCCCTTGGGCAATTTTCCGGTCGAGGATCGCCGGGCATTCATAGGGACAGGCGATGCCCATATCCACCACCTGCACCTCATCGCCAAACCAGCTTGCAAGGGCGGACATTCCGGTTTTCCCACGGGTCATATTCACCGCCTGAGCGGCGGTGACGGACTGCGGCGCGGACGCCACCCCCTCCTCCACCACGCCGTTGTCGGCACACAGGACCAGAATGCGGCGGTGGTCCAGGCGGTTGTGCACCCGTCCGGTGATGCCGGACAGCCGGACAGAGATCTCCTCCAGCTTCCCCAGGCTGCCGGGGGGCTTGGCCAGCCGGGACTGGCGGGAGCGGGCCGCCTCCATGGCGGCTTCATCCAGCGGTCGGACTGCGGCAAGCAGCCGCTGCAACTCCGATTCCATATGCTCACCTCCGCAAAAAGCCGCGCTGCAGCAGCCAGTTCACCGACGGACCGGCCTCGACGCTCTCGATGGTCAGGGTCGATCCGGGCGCTTTGCATATTAGTTCTGTCAGACATTTCTCCATGTCGATGGTTCCCGTCCCCAACGGAGCGTGCAGGTCCCGGTCCCCCTCATTGTTGTGGAGGTGCACATGGGACAAATAAGGGGCGCAGCAGGCGATCCACTCGGATACAGGAACGTTTGAGGCGCTGGAGTTGGCGTGCCCCACATCCAAGCACAGTCTAAGCCGCGGATCGTCCACACGGCGGATGATTTCGAGCAAAAGGCCGGGCTCATCCTCCATGACGTTTTCCATACAAAGCAGTGCATCCGCCGGAACCTCCCGGAGGAATTCCGTCCAGAACTCCACGGAACGCTCGGCAAACCAGGTTTTATCGTAGACCAGCGGGATATAGCCTGAGTGGACCACCAGCCTGTTGATTCCATAGGCGCCGGCCAGCGCGATCCCCTGCCGGTAACGTTCCCAGGCCAACCGGCGGGCTCTGGGATCGATAGCCGCCGGGCAGAGCTCGTTGAAGGGGAGATGAAAGGCGGCGCGGTCCGTCCGGGCCAGCTCGCGCCGCACGGCGGCGTCGGCCTGCGCAAAGCCGTCGTCCATATTGCTGGCGGTGCAGTATTCCGCGATCTCCAGCCCCAGACCATACCTGGCCGCCAGCGCTTCCGCCTCCTCCGCCACCGTTGAGAGATACCAGTTTTGGTTTTGGACCATATCCACCCTCTTTTCTTTCTCTGCAATCATAGCACAGGAGCCGGACGGTATCAAGTAACGGCGGACCTTTCAAGACCCTCTTGCCAAAATTTTCATTTCCAATCACATCGTTATCTCCGGAGGCAGTATGGACGCGCCAAACTCCCCGCGCTGCTGCATAACCCGACAACCGCTTCCCGTGAAATATCGTCAAGCTATCATTGTCCTGCGCACGGGCGTCGCCATCGCGCCCACCCTTTTGAAAAACAGCCCGCCCCCCTGTAAGTGGACGAGCTGGTTTATTATTTCCTCCCTGTTTTCTCATGCTCCGCTGCATCGGTGTGAAATAGGAACTGGACCTGTCCCGCCGAGTCGGAAGGCGTCTTCTTCTTTCGCTTACTGATCCAGCCCTTTTGTGTCTTTTTTCCCGCTTTTGAAATTCGAAGCAACACCGCAATCAGGATCCCTGCCAATGCAGCGATCCCCGCCAGGAGGAGAAGTGTACGCCTCACGTCTGCCCGTGCAGAAGAGGACTGGCCGGTCGCGGCGCCCTCTCCCGCCCCTTTCTGAGCTATGCGGCCCAGCGTGAGCGTCTCCTCCGGCAGAGCGTTTTTCTCCATCGATGCATCGGAAAGCCCGGAAAGGGACAGTGTCCAGCCATTCAGGTCGGTACTCTCCCCCACCCGCAGGGTCACCGCGCGGCTCGCGCCGCTCTCGTCCTGTACCAGGCTAAACTCCCGCTCGACCCCCTTTGGGTCCCGCAACAGGAAGAATTCCGCCTGCTCCAGGCCCTCCATCGCCTCGCTGAATTCCACGCACGCCTCGCCTACTCCGGCTGATACCCGGGTGATGTAAGGCGCCCGGGTGTCCGGAATCCAGCGCTCCGCCAGCACCTGGGCGGTAAGGGTCTCTCCCTCCCCCAAACGGATACTCAGAGTGTGGGTCTTTCCATCGGCCCGATTGTCACCACTGGACAGTGTCAGCTGCCAGGTCTCTCCGATGCGTTCCAGCAGCTCGGCCAGCCTCTCCTCCACATTGTCTGGCGCGTAGGGATACAGCTCGCCGCCGGACAGGTGGATAAATCGCTGAAACTGTTCCAAGACAGCGGTGCTCGCCGTGTCAATCGCCAAGGCATAAACTGCCACGCCGCTGTGCTGGAGCAACAGCTCCAGTTCCCCCTGGGATATGCCCGCATCGGTGTCGTCCAGGCCGTCGGAAATGACCACGGCGACACGCCGCATCTCGTCCACGGCAGTGGCCGTATCCAGCAGAACACCGATGGCATCATTAAACATGGTGCTGTCATCTCGGGCGGCCAGCGATTCCAGCGCGGCACGTACCTCATCCGTACTCTCACCGCCGTCCAGCAGTAACGCCACGTCGTTGCCAAACGTAATCACCGCCAGCTTATCCCGGCTGGACAGGCCGGTGTACACATCCAGCACCGCCTGCTTGGCCGCTCGGAAGTGAGCGGAGGGCATGGAGGAGGATACGTCCAGCATAAAGATATAGAAAATCCCCTGCTCCGACCGGGTCAGCGCTTTCACCTCCAGCGCCGCTCCGTCTATATTGGCAGAGATGTCCTCCGCCTTCAGCCCCTCCATAACGCCTTCCTCATCGCAGATATAGACGCTGATCTCAGGCATGACCACCTGCGCCTGCTCCACTACCGCAGCGTGAGCTCTACCATACAGTCCCCACAGGCAGAACAGGCACAGCAGAACTGAGCCGCAGGACACAGTCCCTGCTTTTTTCATCTTTCATCCCTCCAGCCCCAGGCACTTTGTCCAGGGCAAATCAAGCATCCTATGATTACGGCCATTTCTGCTGGAGCCAATGGCGTTCGACACCCAGCCGCTGTCTTACGGCTAACTCGTTCAACATCATTATACTGAAAAATCCGGCCTGTGCAAAGTGCTATTTTATCTTTGCACAGGCGTATTTGCGTTTCACTCCTTCTGGCACTATATGGACGACGTCATCCTAACCCGCTTATTCGGGCAGACCTGTTTTGCAGCACACTACAGGCCCCTTACAGAAGGCTGGATTCCCCCATAGTCACAAAATAATTGTGGTCATTCAAAATTCCTTTCAAAAAAGTAACCATTTTTTATTGACTTTTTATGCCATGCAGGTTACAATTTAATAGGTCATTGTTTCAGTTGTTGACTTTTTATGACTCTTCTTTTTGTTACAACGTAACGCCATGCAATATGACAGGATTACACGTGCCTCGTGCACAGGTAAGGATGTGCGAAGTCATGATTCTTCAGTCCAAACGAATTCGTCTTGGCGATCTGCTTGTCTCCGAAGGCCTCATCTCCCAGGAGCAGTTGGAAGCCGGCCTTGCGTTGCAAGCCAAGACCCACAAGCGTCTGGGTGAGTGCTTGGTGGACCTGAATGTGGTGAACGAAAGCGACATCATCAATGTTCTGGAGCTTCAGTTTGGCATTCCGCGCATCAACCTGCGGGGCGTGCGCATCGCACCCGAGGTGATTGGACTGGTCAGCGGCTCGGTGCTGCGCAAGCACAATGTGCTTCCCGTCGCCTTTGAGAACAATGTCCTCATTCTGGCCATGTCCGACCCTATGGATATGGTGGCGCAGGATGACATCTCCATCATCGCCAACTGCGTCATTGAGCCTCGTATTGCCACAGTGGGCGAGATCAATGCCGTCCTGGACCGCTATTTCGGTACGGATGAGGCTATGTCTGCCGCGGAGCAGTATTCCCGCGAACGCGAGGTACAGCTCCAGCAGATCGCGGAGGAGGCGGAGGCGGCTCAAACTGAACTGGATAATGCTCCCATCGTTCAGCTCGTTCGCTCCATCATCGAACAGGCCGTACGTCAGCGCGCCAGCGACATTCATTTCGACGCACTGGAAAAACAGGTTCGTGTGCGCTACCGTATCGACGGCGTACTGATTGAAAAGATGCTGTGTGACATCAGTCTCCTCCCCGCCATCGTCACCCGTGTGAAAATCATGGGCAGGATGGACATCTCAGAAAAACGCAAGCCGCAGGATGGGCGCATCACCATCGCGGTGGACCGCAGCGAGTATGATATCCGCGTATCTGTGCTTCCTTCGTCCTATGGTGAAAAGATCGTCATGCGACTTGCCTCCTCGGCGGCCCTGACCCGCACAAAAGCGGAATTGGGCATGCGTGACTGGGAACTTTCACGGTTTGACCATATCCTGGCCAACCCCAACGGCATCATTTTGGTCACCGGGCCTACCGGCTCCGGCAAATCCACCACACTTTACACGGCCCTGTCCGAGCTGAATGCGGAGAGCGTAAACATCATTACGGTAGAGGACCCTGTGGAGGCCAACATTCCTGGCATCAATCAGGTGCAGGTCAATCCCAAGGCAGACCTCACCTTTGCCAGCGCGTTGCGCGCCATCCTACGTCAGGACCCCGACATCATTATGATCGGCGAGATCCGCGACTACGAAACCGCCTCTATCGCCGTGCAGGCCTCGATCACCGGCCACCTGGTAGTCAGCACGCTTCATACCAACAGCTCCGCCGCTACCATTACCCGCCTGTTGGACATGGGTGTGGAATCCTATCTGCTGGCCGACTCGGTTGTGGGCGTCATCGCACAGCGGCTGGTGCGCAAGCTATGCAAATCCTGCCGCAAACCCCGCCCGGCCACTGAGGCGGAAAAGCACCTGATGGGCGTACCGGTGGATCAGGATTTCACCGTTTATCAGCCCTGCGGCTGCCCCCTGTGCAGTGAGACCGGCTTTTTCGGTCGGATCGGCGTATATGAAATCATGGAGATGACTCCCGAACTGAAAAAAATTATTACCGCCCACGGCTCCACCGATGAAATCAAGGCCGCGGCGCTTGCACAGGGAATGCACACCCTGCGCATGAGCGCAGCCCAGTACGTTCTGGAGGGCGTGACCACCATAGAGGAAATGCTGAAGGTATCCTTTGAGGACTAATACCATTTGAGAGGAGTCAGCCCATGCAAACCTTTGACCAGCTGATTGCTCAGGCACTGGAGCGCCGGGCATCCGACCTGCATCTGAGCGCAGCGATCCCACCCACCATCCGTGTGGACGGCGAGCTGGTCCCGCTGGGAGACACCCGCTGCACGCCGGATGACGTGCGTTTCGTTGCCGAGGGAATCATGGACGACCAGCACAAAGCCACCCTGGAGGAACTGGGCGAGGTGGATTTTGCCTACTCCGCCCCCAAGGTGGGGCGCTTTCGTATCAACGTATACCGCCAGCGCGGCACCTGGTCCATGGCAGCCCGTATTCTCAACCTGCGCATCCCCTCTCCCCAGGAGCTGGGTATTCCGGACTCCGTGGTGTCTATGTGCGATAAGAAGCGCGGCCTGGTGCTGGTGACCGGCGCGACAGGCTCCGGCAAATCCACCACGCTGGCCAGTCTTATCAACGTCATCAACCAGAAATACGCCCATCACGTCATCACACTGGAAGACCCGATCGAGTACCTGCACCGCCATCAGAAATCCATCGTCCACCAGCGTGAGATGGGCAGCGACTCCCGGGACTACGCTTCCGCCCTACGGGCCGCCCTTCGTCAGGACCCCGACGTGATACTGGTGGGCGAAATGCGCGACCTGGAGACGATCTCCACCGCCGTGACCGCTGCTGAGACCGGCCATCTGGTCTTTTCCACCCTCCACACCGTGGGCGCGGCCAACACCATTGACCGTATCATCGACGTATTTCCCCCTTACCAGCAGCAGCAGATCCGCTCCCAGCTTGCGGACGTGCTGGAGTGTGTGGTGTCCCAGCAGCTCATCCCCCGCGCATCGGGCACCGGCCGCGTGGCCGCGCTGGAGATCATGCTGGCCAACAGCGCCATCCGCAACCACATTCGGGAGGCCAAAACCTTCCAGATTCCCACGGTGATGCAGACCAACCGCAAAAACGGCATGCGCACCATGGATGACGCGCTGCTGGACCTGTTTCAGTCCCGGCTCATCTCCAGAGACAACGCGCTGGCTTTCGCCCAGAACCGGGCGGCGCTGAGTAAAAACCTGGGATACGCGCCCATCCCCGACCTGCTTCCCGCCTCCCGGGAGGACGAATTCTGATCCTCCCTCCTGCTTTGTTCTGAAATCGACTTGGGGTGTGATGTCTTGGCAAATTATACGTATGTCGTCGTAGACAGCTCCGGCAAGGAGCGCAGGGGGTCCCTGGACGCCGACTCCCGCGACCGGGCCGCCGCTCTTCTGAAAAAAGAGGGGCAAATTCTGGTCAGCTTGAACGAAGCCGGTGTGCTGTCCAAAAATCTGGAGTTTTCCTTTCTCCAGCGCAAACCCTCCGCCCGGGATCTGGCCGTTTTCTGCCGCCAGTTCGTCAGCATCGTCTCCGCCGGTGTCCAGGTGACCAGCGCCTTGGAGATGCTGGCTGAGCAGACGGATAACAAAATGCTGGCCGCCGCCGTGGAGGGCTGCCGGCTGTCCATTCAGGCGGGCGCCTCCCTGTCTGAGGCCATGCGCGACTACCCCAAGGTATTTTCCGACCTGTTCGTCACTATGGTGGCGGCGGGCGAGGCCTCGGGCAGCCTAGACGTTTCCTTTGAGCGTATGGCCGACCAGTTCGAGAAGGATGCCAAGCTCAAGGGCCTGGTAAAAAAAGCCTCCATCTACCCCATCGTGGTGTGTGTGGTGGCGCTGGTCGTGGTGATGCTGCTGCTCACCTTTGTCATCCCCACCTTTGAGGACATGCTGCTGGACCTGGGCGTGGAGCTGCCTGCCGTCACCAGGTTCGTCATCGCAGCCAGCCAGTTTATGCAGGGCTATTGGTGGCTGTTGCTGCTGTTCTTGGCCGCTGTAGTGCTCTGGTTACGCTACTTCCACAAGAGCGAGGCCGGCCAGCACACCTTGGGCCGCCTGGGGCTGCGGCTGCCCGTGTTTGGCAAGCTCACCGTCAAGACCGCCTCCGCCCGCATGTCCCGCACCATGTCCACCCTGCTGGCCGCCGGCATCCCGCTGATGGAGGCCATGTCCATTACCGCTCAGACCATGACCAACGTCTTTTTCCGGGACGCCCTGCGAAGCGGCCGGGACGACGTGTCCATGGGCGAGTCCATGGCCGCCACCCTCCAGCGCAGCGCCCTCTTCCCCGCCCTGGTCTATCACATGATCGGCATCGGCGAGGAGACCGGCGATCTGGACGGGATGCTCACCACCCTGGCCGACTATTATGACGAGGAAGTGGAGCAGACCACCCAGCAGGTCATGGCCCTGTTGGAGCCGCTGATCATCATCGTACTGGCGTTGATCGTGGGCGTCATCGTTATGGCCGTCATCATGCCCATGGGCGCCATGTACACCGGGCTGGATAATCTGTAAGGGTAAGCCCTCGTCCGCTTAGGGGAGCGGTCGGGTTTATAAAAAGAAAACAAATAGAGAGGAAGATTTTTATGAAATCCCTGGTGCTTAAAGCGAATCAGACCCTGAAGAAAAACCGCAGGAACAACAAGGGCTTTACTCTGGTGGAGCTGATCATCGTCATTGCCATCATCGCTATTCTGGCTGCCGTCCTGGCTCCGCAGTACATCCGTTATGTGGAGCAGTCCCGCAGAAGTAGCGATATCAGTTCTGCACAAACAATTATTGATGCCTGCCAGGTCGTTGCCGTTGATCCTACCGTTGACGATGACTCTTTCGTCATTACTTGGGCATGCGATGGCGATACCGCTACGGGTGGAATAACTCAGACAGGACTCGATGATGCCGATTTTGCCGTCCTCACAGGGATTATCGGCACCTCCGTCACTCCCTCCCACTCTGACTTCGCTGATACAGCTGGTAACTTGGTGATTACTGTTGCTTCTGGCATTGTCACTGTTAACGGTACTGATGGAGATACCACCACTTGGGCCGGCGCTTTGGACATCGACGCTACCACCTAATCCATTCCGAAAGGACCTAATCTTATGGACCCTCTGACGATTTTCAACTACATCTTTCTCTTCCTCTTCGGCGTCACCGCAGGCAGCTTTCTCAACGTGTGTATCCTGCGGCTCCCGGAGGGGGAGAGCATCGTCACAGGGCCCTCCCACTGCACCTCCTGCGGCGCCCGGCTGCGCTGGTGGGAGCTCATCCCACTGGCCAGTTGGCTCGCTCTGCGGGGCCGCTGCGCCCGCTGTCACAGCCCCATTTCCCCTCAGTACCCCCTTATCGAGGCGGCAAACGGCGTGCTCTGGATGCTGGCGTATCACCGCTTTGGCTTGTCCTTCGATACCCTGTTGGGCTGCGGCCTGGCCTCGGCCCTGCTGACGGCGTCGGTCATCGACGCCCGCACCCGTGAGATCCCGCCGGGGACGACGATTGCCGTCGCCGTCCTCGGCGCCCTCCGGCTGTTCCTCCACCTGAGCGACTGGCCCTCCCACCTGCTGGGACTGGTCGGCGTCAGCGGCATTCTGATGCTCATTCTCCTGCTGTCCGGCGGCGCGGCCGTGGGCGGCGGGGATGTCAAGCTCATGGCCGGCGCAGGCCTGTTTCTGGGCCTTCGGCTCACCCTGTTCGCATTCTTTCTGGGCTGCCTGTTGGGCAGCATCATTCACCTCACCCGCATGAAGCTGTGCGGCGCCGGCCGAGACCTGGCCCTGGGGCCCTATCTGTCCGCCGGCATCCTGATCGCCCTGTTCTGGGGCGACGCTCTTCTGACCTGGTATTTTGGGCTGTTTTGAACACCCGCCCATCCTTTGAACACGCCGCCCCCAGCCGGGGCGTCACCATAGAGACAGATTATTTGAGAGATGAGGGAGACCGCTACATGGCTGCTAAAACCGTTCTGAACATCGAAGTGGGTGACCGCCTGACTAAGGTATGCCACTCCGCCAAGAAGGGGAAGCGCCGTCAGATCCTGAACAGCTTCCTGTTCCCCACGCCCGATCAGACTGTCTCCGACGGTCTGATTGTGGATCCCAAAACCCTGGCCGACGCTCTGCGGGAGCAGCTTGCCCTCCACCACGCCTCTTCCGCCCGCAATGTCACCTTCACGCTGTCCACCTCCAAGGTCGCCAGCCGCGAGGTGCTGCTCCCCCCCATAAAGGAGCAGCGGCTCAAGGAGGCGGTGGAGACCAACGCCAAGGACTATTTCCCCGTGGACATGAGCAACTACCAGGTGGCCTTCAATCTGCTGGAGCATGTTACATCGCCGGAGCCCGCCTGCCGCGTGCTGGTAATGGCCGCGCCTAAGCCCCTGCTGGTGGGCTACTCCCGGTTGGCTGAGCAGGCCTCTCTGGTCCTGGACGCCATCGACTATTCCGGCAACAGTCAGTATCAGGTGCTGCGCTCCATGCCCGGAGACAAGCTCACCATGTATGTGGATGTGAATGTGGGCAGCACTACGGTCTCCTTTATGCGCGGGCCGACGCTCCTGCTTCAGCGCATGTTTAACTTTGGCGGTGACGAGCTCATCACCGCCGCCCGCACGGCAAGCGGAGGTGACGGGAGTTATCTGGAAGCCCTGGAGCTGGCCTGCGACGAGACGCGGCTGGCTGGCGTCCTCTCCGACGAGGACCGGGACGACGCCATCTCCCGTCTGGTCACCGGAATCGCCCGCAGCGCCGACTTCTTCTCCTCCAGCCATTCCAGCGACACGGTGGAACAGGTGGTCCTTATGGGCGCCTGCTGCCGTCTGTCCGGCCTACGGGGCTTGGTGGCTCACACCCTGGACCGGGACACTGTCTTGCTCAGCGAGGTATCCGACGTGGACTTCGTCTCCAACTCCGCCGAGGGGGTCTCCACCTATATCTCCTGCATCGGCAGTCTAGTCCGGCCGCTGGACCTTATCCCCGATGAAATGCGTAAGCGTGGGCACGCCGCCAAAGCCGGTAAGCGGGAAAAGGCCGATTCCATCACCTTCGGCCTGGTGGTGTGCATTCTGTGTGTCGTAGCGGGTCTGGCCGTCAGCGCGGTGTCCATCTTCCGCTACATGGAGGCCGCCGATCGCGAGGCCGCGCTCCAGGCCCGCATAGAGGAGCTGGCTTACGTGGCCGAGACCCACGATACATATCTGACCTATCAGACCATGGCGGGCAACCTGGCTTTTGTCGGCAGCTATGCCGAGACCCCAAATGCGGAACTCACCGCTTTCTTTGAGGAAATGGAGCGCAAGATGCCCTCCTCTCTCCTGCTGCTGTCCGCCGTATGCACCCCCGAGGGCATCACCATGAACCTCACGACCCCCGGCATGGAGGAGGCCGCCGTGGTCATCGACCAGTTGCGTGGATTTGAGAGCATCGCCTCCCTGACCGTAAGCACCATCACGGAATCCACCGATGAGACCGGCTACATCACCGCTTCCTTTTCCGTCAGTTGCGCCTATACGGCTCAGGAAGCTCCGGTCGCTCCGGCCGCCGCGCTCACACAGTAAGGGAGGGAACGGAATATGCGAATCTCCAAACGTGACTTGAAGTTCCTGCTGGCGCTCGTTGGACTGCTCGCCTTCCTGGCACTGTACTTTCTGGTGGCCCAGCGCTATCAAAGCAAGACCGACTCCGTCCGGGCCTCTGTTTCCGTCCTGGAGCCCCAGGTGGCCGAACTGGAAGGGTACCATCAAAATCTGACGACATATGAGCAGGGTATTTTAAATTACCAGCAGTCCATCTCCGACGGCCTGAAGGCGTATCCCGCCCGGATGGAGAACGAGGACTTTCTCGTCTACCTGCTGGACATGGAGTCCCGTACGGGCCTGACGATGCGGAGCGTCTCCTTTGACGCGCCCACCGTCCTGCTCCAGTTTCCCTGCGAGGTGGTGCATGACGGACAGACCGTCACCGCCGATGTGACCGCCTATCGCATCGGCACGGTGATGACCGGCGAATTGAATTATCCCCAGCTCAAAAATGCCATAGAGCACCTCTACGACAGTCGCCAGCGCACCGCGCTGGATTCCCTCTCTGTGAGCTACAACGCCGAGACCGGCGGCCTCACCGCCACCTTCTCTGTCGCCAAGTATCTGCTCGACTGGGACGGAGCGCCCTATTCCCCCGCCGCCATGCCCCGTACCAGTCTGAGTACATCTGACCTCTTTGGCACTACCTGAGGCAGTGAGCCCTCACTTTTGAAAGGAAAGGAGGCGGCGGCCCTGAAACGCATCCGATCCGATCACCGTGGGTTTTCCCTGGTGGAACTGCTGGTCGCAATTGTCATTCTGGGTATCGTAGTGGCCCCGCTGCTCCATACCTTTGTCACCTCCGCCTCTACCGCCGCCCGGGCCCGCAGGCTTGGGGACGCCACTCTGGCCGCCCAGAATCTATCCGAGCGGGTGGAGGCCGCCAGTCTGAAGGGACTCATTTCCAATCCCGCAAGCGCTCTGGCCGTCCCCCCCGCAGATGCCGCCCTGTACCTTCGAGGGGCCGACGGCAGCTACTCCCGCAGCACCGATACGCCGGTCTATCGCGATTCATGTTACTGGGTCGGGGTGAAGCATATCGTCTCGGGCGCCTCTTCGTTCAACGCCATGATCACACTGGAAGCCGGGTCCGGCGCGCCCAACGACGCGCTGATCACGCAATATTCTTCCATGGACGCAGTCTTTTCTCAGGCCTATCCCGGGGAAGCGGACGACCCGGACACCATGGCTCGGAGAGAGTTCGAGGCCGACGCCACGGCAATCAGCGGCGGCTCCTATACTGCCTCTTCCCCATCCCGCACAATTGTCATGAGTCTGTCGGCGGTCTCCACTCAGGTCGAAAACAGAGAGACCGTCCGCAATTTGGCCTGCAAACTGACCTACAATTATACCTTCCCCTATTCCTACGAGCGGGCAGTCACCGACCCTGTCACCGGACTGGTCACCGGCTCTGTGACCGTAAATACAGTCTTTTCCAAAGCGGTGGAGTATGACCTGCTCCCCAGCGGTTTTGAAATGACCGGCACAAGCGCGCCCTCGGTCTATCTGCTCTATAATCCGTGGTACGAGAATACGGTGGACTCCATTACCATCCAAAACACCAGCGATATTCCCTTCCCGCTCTTCCTGGTCAAGCAGGTCACCGACTGCCCGTCCGAATTGATCCGCAAGGAGCCTCACTACCGCGCGACGGTTCAACTGGTGCAGAGTTCCGCCTGCCCGCCCACCGGCGGCGCTACCCTCTATTCCAATGCAAAGCAGTACCTCTCCGGACTGTCCGGCTCCATTCCCGGTGTGTCCTACAAGGTTTTTTCCGGCCCCTACGTCTATGACTCCGGCGTGGCCTTCCCCAACAACGGCTCTCTGGTGGTTCAAGAGGCGGAAAACCGCCTATACCAGGTCACCGTCGCTCTCTACGACTCGGACGACACCAGCTTTACCGGTTCTCCGCTTTATTCCTTTACCTCCGCCAAGCTGCAATAACCCCCTTTTCAGGGGGCAGAAAGGAGAACCGGATATGATTCAAACCTGGAAAAAGGGCCTGGCCTCCCTGCGGAACAATCGGGGTTCCGGCGTAGTGCTGGTTCTGGTGTGCATGCTGTTCGTCTCTATTCTGGGCACTACTTTGCTCTATATGTCCTATACGGGCTTTCGCATGAAGGTGGCCGAACGGCAGGGAAAGCAGACTTTTTACGACGCATCCGCCGCCATGAACGAGATCGAGGCTGGGGTCCAGAAGATGGTCACCGATTCCATCGCCGCCGCGTATAACACCGTGCTTGTCCACTACAGCGATCCCAGCTATCTTGTTGAAAACAGAGCCGACGGCAGCATGATCACTCTGACCATGACCCAGAAGTTTCAAGGCGTGTTCCGGAGTCTGGTCTATGCCTGGACCTATGACGGCACTCACGCCCTCATCGGCTCCGAAGGCTCCGCTGTCTCGCCGGACGGTTTGGCCTCTTTTCTCTCTTCCCCCGCCGGTCTGCAAGTGACCGCCGGGGCTGCGTGTTTCGAGCGGGACAGCTTGAATTCCTCCGACGCTGGGCGCATGGTACTGAAAGATATACAGGTCACGTTGGACAAGCAGCCCTCCGACACCCGCTATACCAGCCAGGTCAAAACCGATTTCGTCATCGACATGCCTGATTTCTACTACCTCACCTCAGAATACGGCATTACGGGCATTCCGCAATTCGCGGTCATCGCCCGCACCGCATTGACCCAGGCCATAGGCTCCAGTACGCTGGCCATTGATGGCAGCGCTTACGCCGGCTCGGTCCTGCTCAGCGGCGCAGGCAGCACCTTCACCATTACCAACGGAGTCATGATTTGCTCCAAGGGGGTGGATGTGACCGACGCGGGCAGAAACGGCAGTCCGCGCCTCACCGTAGACGACACGGTTTCGCTCTGGGCCGACAGCGTAATCGTCAACACTGGCGGCTCGGTCTCTCTGCGCGGCACTGCCTATGTATCCGACGACTTAGCCCTGGAGGGTCGCGGCGCCAGCGCCAGCCTGTCCGGTGCCTACTTTGGCTTTGGAGACAGCACCCACCGGGCCGACGAAAGCAGCGCCATTCTGGTCAACGGCAGGGATACCTCCCTGAACCTGTCCGGGTTAAACCGCTTGACGCTGGCCGGCCACGCCTTTGTCAGCGACTCGTTCTTTCCTGACAGCGTGATTGGCACGGACGTGATGATGGGCGAGTCCCTGGCTGTGAAGAGTAATCAGCACGCCTACCTCATTCCCGCAGAAAATCTGGAGGGGACCTCACTCAACCCCTCGGTTACTGATTCCGCAGCGTCCAGTGTCACGCTGGATGCCGGCAAGCCCATTTTGGGCGACAAGTTTCCCGTTGACTACGGCATCTCCCTTAAGCACGTTGTCATTCACCGGGGGAGCAGCTTTATTCACTACTATTTTATGCATTTCAGCAGCACTGCCCAGGCCAACCGATATTATATGGATTATTTTACGCTCCATCAAGAGGAGCTCCTGTCTGACCTGATGCTATACACTACCCTCACCGACTCACCCATGGTTACCCAAACTGCGGGCTATACCATCGGGCGACGAGGTACGGACTACTCGCTTCTCGCACCCACCTCCAACACCGATTATCTCTCATCCACCTCCGCCCAGCTCAAAAGCATGTTTTCCAACCTGTGCCAGACCCTCTCCCCTACCGCGTCAGCCAGCGTCAGAGACCCTTATGAGTATATCGTGAATGAAAGCGCTGTGAGCAGCCTGGGGAGCGGAGCAGTCTCCTTCCGGGATTCCTCCGGAAGCATGGTTGCCGTCATCGCGAACGGGGATTATTCCATCAACAGTTCCTCGCCCTCCACGCTCAAGCTCGTCCTGGCCTCAGGCAGCGTAAGCGTCAGCCAGGATTTCACCGGACTGATCATCTCGGGCGGTACCATCAGCATCAACAACGCCATTGTCAGCACCGTCAAGGCGGATGAAGAAAATGTGGCCAAGGCCTTTTCCGCCCGGGATGCCGAGGGCAGAGAGTTCCGGTCATTCCTCAATATCGATGTAGGCTCCACTGTAGAAGGCACGTCAGGCGGCTCCAACGTCTGGAACCTGGATCACCTGGTCTCTTGCCGTAACTGGAGCAAGGACTGATCCACAATCATCCGTACGATCTATGGAAAGGAGGCATTCCCCTTGACACATGACAATCATGACAATAAAGGGTTTTCCCTGGTAGAGCTTATCGTTGTCATCGCCATCTTGGGTATTCTGGCCGGGGCCGCCTCTTTTTCAGTCTCCACGGTATCCGCCAATCGCGCCCGAAAGGCCGCCCAGGCCGTCAACGACATGCTCTCCCAGTGCAAGGTGCTTACCCTCAGCGGGGCAGAAGCTCCCACCATGACCGTCACGCTGGAGGGCGGTAAATATTACGCCACACTCTATCTCGGCAGCGTCCAGCGTGAGAGGGAAATGCTGGGGGGGACAAATTTGTCCATTGCCTATACCCAGGAGGGCGTGACGGCCAACGTCTCCAGCAGCGTCCACCCCACCCTTTCTTTCCATCCGTCCACCGGGGCGCTCAGTCAAACCTGCACCGCCATTACCGTGGGCAACTATACGGTGTCCATCACCCCATCCACCGGCTACCACACTGTGACCAGATGAGGAGGACAGCCGTCATGAGACAACGAAAAAATCAGGGCTTCACTCTGGTCGAGCTCATCGTCGCCAGCGCCATTATGGGCATTGTGGCGCTGGCCTCCGCCGGGTTCCTGAGCGCAGGAGCGCGAACCTACCGCTCTGTGAACTATTCCTTGCGGCTGCAGTATGAGTCGCAGCTTACCATGGCCCAGCTCCAGGAGTACCTCATCGACTGCAACGGCGGGATCGTCTGGGACGGCACCGACCTCTATGTTCTGAACGTCAGCGCGGACGCGCCCAGCGACGCAAGCGTCGGTACGCTGCATTGCTTCCGGTACAGCCATACGGACCAAACTCTTTATTATGGCGAAAACCGTCCCCGCAGTGCGGTGGGACCTTCGGCTGACGACCTGCTGTCGGAGCACATCAGCGCCATGAGTGTTAATTTAGACGCCGTCAATTCCAGCGTGACGGTAGAGCTCACCTTTACCCGTCAGAACAAAAGCTATACCTCCGCTCAGACCCTGTCCCTGCGCAACCGGCCTGCGGTGAGCAGTTCGTTATCCGACCTGCTGGATCTGATCTATCCCGTTCCCTGACAAGAAAGGAAGGGTGCTCTCTATGAAATGCTTATTAAACCATATGCCCTTCCTCCGGCGCATTGTGGCCTACGGGCTTGTTGCCGCCATGGCGGTGGGCTTGTTGGTGGGCCTTGGCTTGTCTGGGACCTCCTACGCTGTGGACTCTCTGTCCCACATCGAAGCCATCAAAGCCAGCGGCTCCACCTTCGTCATCTTGGAGATTGTGCCCGAGGCAGGCTCCGGGAGTATGGGCTACTACATCGATGGTCAGGAGCCGGCTTCCGCCTGGCGGGACCGTCTGGCCGCCATCGGCCCCAGCGCGGACGCCAGCGGAGCCGTGACCACCCCCGGCCCCGCCGCCCGTTCGGCCTATATGGCTGGACTGTTCCAAACGCTCCAGGACTCCGGCTTGATGGGGGACAGCGACAGCGCTCCGCTGACCCAAACCGGCGCCTATGCAGAATACTTTCCCTGGACCGCCGAGCTTCCGGAGGGCGCCTCGCTGCTCCGACTGAACACGCAGGAGAGCACAGATGTTCAGGGAATCTTTTCGTCCGCTCCAGGCACCGGCAGCTTTGATATGGTCAGTATGCCCACCATAGCAGAAAACGGCGGCTATGTGCAGAACATCAGTTCTTTTACCTATACAACGGCCGAGCCGGGGGAGACGACCGGCTATTATTATAGTCCAACCTTCGTCCCGCTGGACCTGGCTCAGGCCGAGCATCATTTGGGCCAGGCCATCTATACCTCCGCCGTCGTGGACGGGAGCGACCCGGCCGTCCCCTACTACGTCTATGCAGGCACCCTTGGCCAGGCCGACTTTGCCCTGGACTCCTCCCTCGCCTACTACTATGTCGATTCCACTGGCGCGCCTGCCGCACAGTGGAGTACGGCCACTGCCTATCTGGCGGTCTCCGCAGGCTTTACTCAGGCGGCAGACGGCTTGCCAAGCTACTTTTCCATGGACATCACGGGATATACGTATGTGGGAAGCGGCGAGGGCGACTACCTGCTCACCGTCTCCCCCTCCGGGGAACTCTGGAGTGTATTTTATAACCAGGTATACATTACCGGCGGCTACTCCAACAACAACTGGTTCCTGAAGCATGTGTTTGACTACGAGAGCGTGGACAGCAGCGCACTGACCCTCCGCCTGGTCAGCGTTACCCCGGCACAGTTGGCCACGCTGGGGACCGACTATGTCAATGCCGCTGACTTCATCGTTTTATCCGCTGGGTTCGATCCCGCCTCCCCCGCCTCGCAGCGGATCGGCGCCTACTCCGGCAGTGACCTGACCCCCGAGCTGGCCGCGCTGATTCACACGGCGGCAGAGGCAGGCCGTCCCGTGCTAGCAGACGCCCGTCTGAATGATGTAAATGGTGCTGTGGAGTTGAAGTCTCTGGTCGAAGAACTCACCGGCTCGGAAAAACGTGCCTTCGTATCCGGCAGTGTCTACTCCTTTTTCCCGGATTCCAACCGCAACGCCCTATCCACCAGCGCATTCCTCCTTCCCTACTCCAATACCGCCCCCTACTCTGCTGTGTTATCCGAGATCCAGTACGAAAACTTCCTCCGGGAGCAGACCGGCGAGGCAAGGCTGGGCACCGACATCACCATGGCCGCCTGCCTGCGCTACATCATCAACTACAGTGGACGGCGCACGGAAAATCAAAAGACCGATATCCGGGTGCTGGACCTGGAGCCGCTGACTCAGCTCGACAGCGGAAGCGGCTGTCTGAGCAAATCTACCGTTTTGAGCTGGCTGCCGGCCGGCAGCGGCATCGAGGCGGACGACATTACCATCAAGCCGATGTCCACCGCCGAGTTTATTGGAAAGATTGAAGATATTAACGAGCAATACGACTTGGTCTACATCGGAGCCAGTCTGGATAACTTTCATACCACCACCCAAGTGGTAAACGGTGTGGAGGTCACCGTCCCGAACTACAACAGTCAAAGCATGGTGGGCCTGTACTACTCCAATATGGGCGATACCTATCAGGGCAATAACGCATTGGGGCGTTCCTCCAACCTGACGTATCGCTTTTCCGGCAACGACATCACTGCCGCCAAAAAGACGGAACTGGCCAATTTCGCCAGCTCCGGCCTGCCCATCATTGTGGCGGACGAATTGGTGAAGGCTGGCAGCGCGGGCTATGCCGGCGGAACCTTTTCCGCCGCCCTGAGCAAATCCACCGCCAGTGGTCATCTGGTCCTCACCGCTGCACCCTCTGTTTCCCCGGCGCCCCCCTCTGGCGTCAGCGTCTCCTACCGCTATCAGTGGTATCAGTGGTATGACGGGGGCTGGTGGTCCGACCCCGGCTGGCAGGAAATATACGGGGCGGAGGAGGCCCGTTACACCCCTTCCGATACCGGACGCTACCGCTGCGCCGTCACCATTCTCCTGGGCACCGGCTCCAACGCCACCGCCTATACCGAGACGGCCACTGTTTCTTATGGCGGCTACCAAGTCACGACCAGCGATACGGAACGCGCGGGCAGAGTAGCGTTTGCCCGCGTCACCAGAAGCGGCCGCACCTATACCGTCACCATCCCTACCGGCTATACCGCTGCCGGCTATCAGTGGTACAGGTGGAACGGAGCGCACTGGTCTGCAATCAGCGGCGCAACTTCCTCGACCCTCACCAACAACAGCAATAATTATTCTTATATGTGCGCAGTCACTGTGAACGGGACTGTCTATTACAGCCAGCAATGCAGAAATAATTATGGTTCCGCCAGCAGCTTTGAAAATCAACCCGTGCAGGGTCGTCCGGGACAGCAGTCCACCACGCTGATCGATTTCTCCGTCAAGGTGACCGTTACCTCCGGTACGGGCGGCGTTACCTTGTCTGCCTCCACGGACCCTGTCTGGCCGTCCTCCAGCGCCAATTGTGACTGGCGTTATGAGTATTCTGGCAGGTGGTACTCTTACAGCGAGCAACCGATCATATCCGATCTGACCGGCGGGCGCTATTATTGCGTCGTGTCCGGCGATAGCAACGCAAAGAGCCTTGTCTACACCATTGGCCGCGGCTTGGACGCCGTCATTACAGCCGGCAGCGGAGAAACCGCGCCCATCACCGCCAGCACCGCCGTCTCAGAGGCGATCAATCCAGCCCGTGTAGACTGCAACTCCAAGCTCTACCAAGTCCTGAACGGGCTTCTGACTTCCAAGGTCAACGTCATGCCTGCCGCTGAAGCGGCGGCGCAGCCGGATACGGTCCTGAAGTACCTGAATCTGTCCAAGCCTGCCATTCTTCTGAACAGCTCTCCCGCTTCCTATACCTCTGAGAACGACCTGAGCGCCAGTTTGATCGAAAGCAACACGCTCCGCTTCCAGTTCACCATCAGCAACGCCACCGACGCCACGCCCGCCTCTACCCGATACACCATTCACCTCTATGTGGATCAGAACGCGGACGGGCGCTACTCCTCAACCGAGGAACTTACCGACCTGACGATTTCCTGCAACGGCTCCCGGACCTCTGTTAACGACCTTCAGATCTCCATGGACGGCGGCACAGCCTACGCTTACTCCGTCAGCCGTCCCCTTCCCTCCACCTTAACCGGTATCATTCCCTGGAAGCTGGAGATCGTGGACAACAGCAATGCCAATGTTCACGCTTCAAAGATTGGATACACCTATGTCAAACCTGCCGGCGCCACCAAAATCAAGGTGCTTCAGGTATCCCAAAACGGAGGGTTCCGGTTGGCAGCCTCCGGCATATACAAGGCCCTGTTCCAAAACCTGGCTGTCCAGGGCCTCTATGACATTGAAATGACCACGGTCTCCATCTCTCAGCTCAACAGCGGAGGACTTCAAGGACTTACCTATGCCTGCTCCCACGCCTATCTCCCCTCCCTCAACAACTCCGGCAATGTCTCTGTAGAAGAGGCGGCCTTGCTCGGGATCGCAAGCACAGAGAGCGACCGTGGCGTCATCGATACCACGGGAGAGGTTCTCCAGTTCTTCGACCAGTTCGATATGCTGATCCTGGGCTTTGCAGATATGTATGGCAATCTGGACCAGGACATCGCGCAAGCGGTTACCAGCTATATTAACGGCGGCAAGGCTGTTCTCTTTACCCACGACACCACTTCTTTTTACTCGGGCAGTTGGGGGCAAACGTTTAATTCCGTCATCCGTGATGCGGTGGGTCTGGACCGCTACGGCGTGTCCCCCTATGCCAGCAGTCTCGTCGCACACGACGACCCTCTCATCCCCAAAAGCAACCCCCAGGCCCGGAGCTCCGACACCGGGATTTACGCCTACACCACCCTTACCATGCGACGGTATCAGGCGTTCCAACAGATGCTCCCCCATTCCAGCCTGGAGCAGGGGAACAACGGCGGTAACGGCACAGCCTCCTTTTCTGTCTCCCAGGTGAATACGGGGCAGATCACCACGTTCCCATACTACCTCAATAGCAAAACCAACGCCTCCGGCACGGCCGGCATCAAGGTCGCCCAAACCCACGAGCAGTACTTTCAGCTCAACATGTCCAGCGACAAGATCGTGGTCTGGTACTGTCTGGCCGGCGGCGACTATGACAAGACCAAAAACGACGTCGTCAATAACTACTATATCTACAATCAGGGCAACGTCACCTATTCCGGCGCCGGACACACCAATCCCGACGCTCAGTCCGACGAGGCCAAGCTCTTCGTGAACACCATGGTCGCAGCATACCGGGCCGCCGCCGTGGCCCCGGAAGTGGAGTTTACCACTTCCGCCGGCACTGCTGTGGATGCCCAGTTCTTCTCAATGGAGTACGACAGCGCCGACAGCGGCAACTATGCCGGTACTGTTTTGACCGGCGAGGGGCAGAGGTCCTCCGACCGCGCCGTCTACTTTAAGCCCCAGGATTACAACCTCTCCGCCGACAAAGTAGTTCGGGCAAACTTCTACTGCGAGGATACGGCGGGATCGAAGTACGCCGTCTACGACAACTCCGGGCTGCTCATCCGGATTCAGGATGAGGCCGAGCCCGGCGCCATCCAGGTCGCTTCCTTCACACCCAGCATCTACCGCGCCGACACCGGCGAGGCGATCTCCGGAAGCCTGCACAGCGGCGTAATCTATGTGTTCTATCTCCCGGACGCGGTACTCAACGCCTTTGCGGCCAATGAGGCTCCTTTTATCCGGCTGTGCGCCGAGGTAGTCACCTCCATTGAATCCACCGACTACAAAGGCTATGACAGCGTAAGTCTGCGTAAGTTGGGCCTGCTCAGCCTAAGCTGATTCTCTTCCTTCGCACATCACACGCCAAAGAGAAGGCCCCTCGTGCCAAAAACGGCCTGCATCTTGCAGCAAGCAAGATGCAGGCCGTTTTTCTTTTCCACGAGACCCATGCCGCCGTTCCGGCCGCTTTCAAATCGTATCATTCCGCCGCCTTCAGCAGTTGCCTGGTATAGGGGTGCTGCGGGTGGTCAAAGAGTTCATCCACCGTATTCTGCTCCACGATTACGCCGTCCTTCATCACCAAGACCCGATTGCAGATCTGATAGACCACGTTTAAATCGTGGCTGATGAACAGATAGCTCAGGTCAAACTCCTTTTTCAAATCCACCAGGAGCTGCAGGATCTGCGCCTGAATGGTCACATCCAGTGCGCTGACCGGCTCGTCCGCGATGATGAGCTTGGGGCGGGTGATCATGGCCGCAGCGATAGAGACCCGTTGGCGCTGCCCACCGGAGAGCTCCCAGGGACGGCGGGAGGCAAACTCTCCTCCCAGACCGATCTTATCCAGCATGTCCAGCACGGCGGCCCTGCGCTGTGCCCCCGTCATGCCCCCTGCCACCCGCAGCGGCTCTTCCAGTATCCAGCCGATGGACCGGGCCGGATTCAGGCTGCTGAAGGGGTCCTGAAAGACCATCTGGGGCCGGACCGAGTGATGCACGATCTCTCCGTCGTAGTCCTTGAGCATCCCCAGGATCGTGCGGGACAGCGTGGTCTTGCCGCAGCCGCTCTCCCCTACCAGGCCCAAAATCTCACCCTGTCCGATGTCAAAGGTGACATCCTTCAAAATCTGTCTGCGGGGCCCCTTGTGGCTCAGGATCGAGTGGTCCTGGCGGTAATAGCTGTTCAGGTGTCGAACTTCCAGCACCGGTCCCCTGGCCATGGACCATCCCTCCTTCTGCTCAGGTCAGTTTTCGGTTCCGCGTGGGAATCGCGGCGATGAGCCGTCTGGTGTATTCCTGCCTGGGATTTTGGAAAATATCCTGCACCAGGCCGGTCTCCACCAGGTGTCCCCCCTGCATCACAGCCACCCGGGTACACAGCTTCTGCACCACGTGCAGGTTGTGGCTGATGAACAAAATCGCCATGCCGTGTTCCCGATTCAGCTTTTTCAGCAGCTCTAGAATCTGCGTTTGAATGGTCACGTCCAGGGCGGTGGTGGGCTCGTCGGCCAGCAGCAGCTTGGGGCCGCTGATGATGGCCGAGGCGATCATCACACGCTGGAGCATCCCGCCAGAAAGCTCGTGGGGATATTTTCGATATAGGCTCTCCGGATCGGGCAGCTCCGCCTGGATCATAGCCTCCAGTGCCCGCTGCCGCCGTGCCTCCGGCGAGAGGCGGGCGTGGACCCGCAGGCTCTCCTCCACCTGCGGCCCGATGCGCAGCACCGGGTTCAGGCTGGTCATAGGCTCTTGAAAGACCACGGCCAGATCATCGCCCTGAATCTTCCGCAGCTCTTCCTCCGGACATTGGAGGATTTCCCTCCCCCCCAGCTTGATGCTGCCGCTTACTTCGGCCTGCCGCCGGGGCAGCAGCCCGCTGATGCTCATGGCCGTTACCGATTTTCCACTGCCGCTCTCCCCTACCAGGCCCAAAATCTCCCCTTCCTCCAGAGAAAAGGAGACGCCGTCTACGGCGTTGCGGCCCTTGGCCGCGATGTGAAAATGGACCCGCAGGTCCTGAACGTTCAAAAGCTCTGCCATGCTTCCACCTCAATTCCGGCGGCCGCGCTGCTGGAACCCCTCGCTGAGGAGGCTGAACCCCAGAATCAGCAGCACGATGGTGCCCCCGACGCTCAGCGCGTACCAGGGGGCGCTTCTCAGATAGGTCTGGCTGTCGTTGAGCATGGAGCCTAGACTGGCATGGGGCGGCTGAATGCCAATTCCCAGAAAGCTCATGCTGGCCTCGCTGAGAATGGCGTTGTTGAAGCCGATGGTGATGGCAGGCAGCAGCACGGAGAAGGTGTTGGGCAGGATGTGGGAAAACAGGATGCGGGCATCGCCTACCCCCATCAGCTTGGCGCTTTGGATGTAGTTCAGATGCCGGCACCGGGCAAACTCGCCCCGGACGATACGGGCGAAGCTGGGGATAAAGAGGATGCCCAGCGCCACAATGATGTTGTAGGTACCGCTCCCCACCACGCTGACAATGACCAGAGCCAGCAGGATACTGGGAAAGGCGGTAATGGAGTCACAAACCCGGGTCAGGATCACGTCGGCCGTACCGCCATAGTAGCCGCACAGGCTGCCAACGAGAATACCGGCCAGGCAGCCGATGGCCACCACGCTGACAGCAATCAGAAAGGACGTGCCCGCCCCCTGGAGCACCCGGCTGAAGATATCCCGGCCAAAGTTGTCGGTGCCCAGCAGATGCTGCAGGGAGGGCGCCTGCATTTGGGCGGAGGCGTCCATCTGGGTGGGGCTGTAGGGGGTCCAAATGTACCCCATCAAAATGAGCAGCGTCATCACCAGCGAGATGCCGCCGCCGATATAGAAAAAGGAGTTCCTTGCTTTTTTCATAGAAATGGTCCCTCTCAGCGCAGTCGGATGCGTGGATCGACCAGTTGATAGAGCAGGTCTGCCACAAAGTTCACTACAACAATCCAGGCCGCCAGAATGACCACGATGGCCTGCACCACAGGAAAATCGCGGTTGGAGATACTGGCCAGCAGCAGCCGGCCCACGCCGGGGATGGTAAAGACCTGTTCAATAATGATGCTGCCGGTCATAATCTCGGCAGCAGAGACGGCTAAAAAGGTGATGACAGGAATCAGGGCATTTTGCAGCACATGGCGCTGCAGGATGGCCCGGCGGCTGTTGCCGCGGCTCTGGGCCGTGCGGACATAATCCTGGCCCAGCTCGTTGAGAATGGCGCCCCGCAGCATCTTCACCGTCATGGCGATGCGGGGAATGGCAATGGATAGGGCGGGAAACAGAAGATAGGCAATACAGGCGCCCCAATCCTGAGTATAGGAGACAAAATTGCCCGGGGTAAAAAGCCGGAATACGATGCCGAACAGGAAACAGGCCAGGATGCCGATGAAGAAGGAGGGGATACTCATCACCACCTGATCGAAGGCGGTGATGAGCCAGTCCAGGGACTTGCTGCGGACGCTGCCCGCCAGAATGCCCAGCGGGATGGACAGAATCACGGTAAAGGCAAAGGAAAGGATCGTCAGGATGGCGGTGATGGTCAGCTTTTCCGAAAGCATCTCCCCCACCGGCATGTGATAGCTGTAGCTGGTACCCATATCTCCGGTCAGGAAGGCGGTCAGCCAGTTCCAATAGCGCACAGGAACGGGCTTGTCCAGCCCCAGCTCCGCCCGCAGAGCGGCCACTGCCTCCGGCGTGGCCTCGGTGCCCAGCATCTTGGTAGTTGGATCGCCGGGAATGACCTGAAAGGCGAGAAAGGCGAGGAGTGAAACGATGAACAATGTAATAATGAGAGTGAGGAATTTTTTCGCGACATATTTCATCTCCCCGCCTCCTCTCGTTTCATATTCCGGCTTTACGCGGCAAAGTAGAGTTTCGCCATGTCGATCACATAGAGGGGATAGAACTCATACCCCTCCAGCGCCGGGTCCATAGCCACGAAATCGGCCATGTCCTGGAGATAGACATTGGCGGCGGTATCGCTGAGGATCTTCAGGCACTGCTTATACAGGGCCGTCTGCTCCTCGTCGTCGGTGGTGCTCTGCGCGGCGGCAAAGGCGGCGTCATAATCCGGATTGTTGTAGTTGATCATGTTCTTGTCGTTGTCGCTGACCCAGCGGGCCAGCATGCCGCTGGCGTTCAGGGTGCTGGAGTCGAAGCCCACCACCGTGGACTGGAAGTTGCGCCCGCCGTACACGTCGTTCACCCAGGTGTTCCAGTCCACCTTTTGGATGTCCGCCGTGACGCCCACCGCCGAGAGCTGCTGGGCCAGCACCACAGCGGTGTCCACGTGGGGCTGGTAGTTGCTGGGTACCGTGATGGTGAAGGTGAACCCGTCGGGATAGCCCGCTTCCGCCAGCAGCTCCTTGGCCTTCTCCGGATCGTGGGGATAGGCGTCGGCCAGAGAGGCGTCAAAGTACTTGCCGAAAGACGGATACATGGAGGACCCCACCTTGGTGCCGTGGCCATCGGAGGTCAGGTCCAGCATGGCGTCCACGTCCACCGCATAGCACAGGGCCTGGCGCACCTTCACGTTGTCGAAGGGGGCCACCGCGTTGTTCAGGTAGATGGCCTGCACCAGGTTCATGGTGCCCTCCAGCACCTTATAGCCGTTGGACAGATTGTTGACCTGATCCATGGTCAGATGGGCCACCAGGTCCAGGGAGCCGCTGTCCAGCGCGGTGAACAAAGCCGTGCCGTCCTCATAGATCTTGTAGGTCACCTTGTCCAGATGGGCGGGCTCTCCATAGTATTCCGCGTGCTTCTCCAGAATAATGTTTTCCTGGACGCTGCGGGAGATATACTTGAAGGGGCCGGTCCCCACCGGCTTGGTGGCCTGGTCGGCGTAGTCGGCGGGCACGATGTACACGCTGGCCACATAGCTGAGGAAATCGCTGTTGGGCGCGCTGAGGGTCATGGTAATCTGGTTTCCGTCCACCACCGTATCCGTGACAGCAGAAAGCGCCGTCACCACGGCGGAAGTCACCGAGGTAGCGGCGCAGGTTTCAAAAGAGTAGAGCACATCGTCCGGCGTGCAGGTCGCGCCATTGTGGAAGACCACACCGTCACGCAAAGTGAAGGTGTAGGTCAGTCCATCTTCCGACACTTGGTAATCGGAGGCGACTGCACAGACGTAGTTTCCGTCCGAGTCGGGCTTGACAAGGCCCTCAAAGACGTTAAACATGACCTCTCTAGTTCCTGCGGCCGTCATTTGATACGGGTCAAGACTATCATCCAGGTCCTGGGCGATGCCCACGGTGAGTTCGTTCGCGTGGGCCGCCCCGGAAGAAGGCGTAGTTTCGTCGCTGGGGGTGGGCGTCTGAGTCGTTGCTCCTCCGCATGCGCTGAGTGAACACGCCAGAGCGGCCGCCGCCAGGAAAACTGCAAGAATACGTTTTTTCATTGCTGATTCTCCTTCCGCCGTTTCCGAAGAGACGGCGTTACAACAAAATAACTTCTTCTCCCATTATTAAATTGTCGCGTCCTATTGTAGAGCATAACGGGCGAAATTACAAGTGCTCTTTTCAAAAATATCGGTGGAGCCGCATATTTTTCCGTTGGTCCACTCCTCCGTGCCCGGGGCGAAGGGCCGCAAAAAGGCGCAGAAGCCTCGGTCGGAGGCGCTTAATCCAGATCGGAGCATCTCCGTCGATGCACAGCCGGCTGTCCGGCTCAAGTCTGTTTTCGCCGTTTCAAAATCAACTGCCGGATGCCTGTTGGGCATCCGGCAGTGTCCTATGTCTTTGGTTTGGGTCCCATAAACCGGGAGCTCAGCAGCGCCACCAGCGGGACCGTCAAAACGATGCCGATGGAGCCCGCCACACCCCGGATGACCTCGACGGCCATAGCATCGGTATTGGCGATCTGGATCAGGGGATAGTCATAGACCCGGAACAGAATCAGCATGTTCAGCGAGGCGCCGGCAAAAGCTAGGATCAGCGTATTTGCCATGGTGCCCATGGCGTCCCGCCCGATGTTCATACCGGAGCGAAACAGCTCCGCCCGGGTCAGGTTTGGGTTCAGCTCCCTCAGTTCATTGCAGGACGACGCGATGGACATAGCAACATCCATAACCGCCCCCAGAGAGGCGATCAGGATGCCGCTGACCAGCAGCCCGCTGATGTGCAGCTTCGAATCGCCGGCCCGAAGCACCAGTTCCTCTGCCTCCGACAGGTTAAAGCCGTTCAATGGAGAGATGGTCCCGGCCAGGCCGGCAAAGATTCCCGCCGCCGCCACGCCGCCGACGCAGCCCAGCGTCGCGCACAGCGTCTTGCGGCTGAAGCCGGTGAGCAGGAGAAGGGACGCCGCTGTGGTCAGCGCCACCACGCCGATGGAGACCAGAATCGGGTCCGCCCCCCGGAGAATCAGGGGGACCAGCAGATACCACAGGCAGGCCAGCGTATAGGCCAAGCCCAGCAGCGCCATGGCCCCCTTCTTCCCCCCGATGAGGACGAGCAGCGCTCCAAACACCACCAGCAGTCCAGCCAGCACGAGTCCCCGGTCATAATTGGGCACCGAGATGATGTAGGGCTCCCCGTGATCGTCGTAGTCCAGGCGCACCACGATGCGCGTCCCCAGGCGGCAGTCCACGTTGGTATAGGCGTTGAGATAGTTGGAGGTCTCCAGGACCGTACCTTTGAACGGGCCGGTGAGCAGCTTCACCTCGATGTACTGTTCCCCCAACCGTCTGCCCTCGGTCCAGGTGTCCTCCGCACTGTGGTCCGCGAGCACATCCGTAACCCTGGCAACGGCAAATAGGCGTTTCCGGGCGGCCCGCGCCTCCCGTTCGCCTTCACCGCCCCGCAGAGCTGCGGCCGTGACGACCAGCACCGCCAGCAGGAGCAGGGCTGCACCGATCTCCCAGACACGCCGCCCCTTCAACGGCTTTACCACAGGCTGTTTCTTCCCCTTTGACTGCTTCATGGTGTTCCCCCTCGGGCAGGAATGGCCGGGGCCGCCTCCCATGGGAGCGGCCCCGGCATGCAGGGATGGGATGCTTTTTAGGTCTGTTCCCGCTCAACGTACCGCATCAGCAGGGCGGCAAACTCGGAGCGGGCCGCCTGGTCCAGGGGCCGCAGGCAGCCGGCGGCGTCCCCCTTGAGCAAGCCCACACCCACGGCCCACCGGACAGCAGGGGCCGCCCATTCGCTGACCTGCCCCGCGTCCTTGAAGCCGATGAGATTGGTATCCTCCCCAACCGATACGTCCTCACCCTTGTACCGGGCATAGCGGTACAAGATGGCGGCCAACTGCTCCCGGGTGACCGGGTCGTTCACGCCAAACCGTCCATCGCCGTAACCCTTGGCGATCTCCCGGGCGGCGGCCCAGCTCACCCCTGTACCATACCAGGCCCCGGCGGCCATATCCCCAAAGGTGGCCGCTGTGCCGGTGTAGGTCTCGCCGGAGAGGCGGTAGAGCACCGTGGCAGTCATGGAGCGGGTCATCGTGTCATCTGGTCCGAAGGTGGTCCCGGACGTGCCCTGGAAGAGCCCGGCGCCATAGACATAGCACACCGCGTCGTAGTACCAGGCATCCTCGTCCACATCCAGGAAGGGCAGCGTCTCGTCCGCTTCGGGCTCCAACGGCACATCGGGGTCCGGAATGGTCTGCCCGGCGCTGGAGGAGCCGGAGGAGGGACGTTTGCACACGACATCCGCCCGGTCCCGGATGCGAATCCGCGGGAAGGGTCCGTCCGGAGCATTGAAGGTGTTGTCGTAGGACGCTAGGCCGGTCGCGGTGATTTTGCGTCCCACCCGCAGGTTCTGCACGTCCTGGCCCGTGGTGATATAGCCGTCAATGAACACGCGGGCCATCTCACCATTCTTATCCCGGACCATAATGGTCTGTACCAGGCCGTTGGCCTTCTCAAAGCTGGCCACCGTGCCGGAGATGGTCACCAGGCTGCCCAGGACACTGCCGTCGTTGAGCTGTCCGGCCGTGATCGTCTTGGGTTCCACATTGCCCTCCCCGACAGCTTTGATGGAGGTCACGGCAATCTGGCGTTCGCCCTGATAGGACGAGGTGGTGCCGGTGATGCGGACCCTGTCGCCAACCTTGTAGTCGCCAGCCACGGGGAAAGCGTTGATGCCGGCGGTGTCGTCCTGAACATAGATGCAGTCGAAGAAGGCGGTATTCTTGTCATAGCCGGAGGCATTGGAGGTGACCACGCCCTCGATGGTGAACTTGACGCCTTCGGACTCTGCTGCTTGGACATCCGCGATGGGAGTAATGGAAGTGGGATTGAGATACTGCACCAAATTCTCACAAATGGTGTAGTTGGCATAATTCTTCTCGGAACCGGAATCCTCGATGGTGGCCTGGACCTCAAAATTGGACATGAAGGCCGCGCCGGAGACGATGACCATGCCCCGATCCGGCTGCCGCTCACTGGCCATCACCAGCAGGCGGTCGTCATTTTCGGCATAGGCATATTGGGGGGTGCTATCACCACCCAGCCCGTCTTTGTCCACGTCCACGGAATAGGTGGTGGCGTGGCCGAACACCACCGGACTCACGGTCTCCGGGAGAGTATCAATTGGGTTGCCGGAGGCGTCCACCGCGTAGATGGAGGCGCCGCCGTAGTGGCTGAAGACCTGGGTATACATCCGGTCGAAGGGGTGGTTTGCATCAAATTCGACGTTTTCCGTCAGAAGGTTCTCCCAGTTGTAGCTGGAGAAGTAGAGCCTCCATTTGTCCACGCCGTCGGCGGCGCTGCGGACGTCGTCATACGTGGCGTCGTCGCTGATGCGCAGGCTGGAACCCAGCGCCGCCAGCAGCTCGTTCTGCGTCGCGGCCATGTGCTTGATATCCGGATTGCCCTGGATCACGTCATAGTTCTCATAGTTGTCCGACCAACCGGCCAGAATCACCATGCCGCCCGCCTCGTGGAAGGCCCTGACGGCGACCAGCTCGGCCGGAGAGTAGGTCCTGGGGTCGCTCTGTGCATCGGCCAGACGACGGGAGGGGGCGGTAAAGATCAACGCCTTGTATTTTTCGTTGGCGCAGGCGGCGATCAGCTCCTCGCTGGACTTGAGCTCCACCGTCCGCACACCGTAGCCCGCGGCCAGGTTGCCGAAGTTGCCCATGGAGTCCTTATAATTGCCTGCCACATACTCATTGTAGTGGGAGGCGTCGATGCCGATATACACCAGCTTGGCGGAGTCCAGCACGTCCAGCGTCACGTCCATGGCGTATTCATATTCCACACCCTTCTGCTCCATCAGGACCGTCACGGTGATGGTCATGACCTTGGCCACGGTGGGAGTATACCGGAACGGGATCTCCAGCGCCCCAGAGGCGGGGACTGTGTAACCGGCGGCGTCCACGCCCAGGGTCTCGCCGCCGCTGGTGTAGGTCACCGACTTAACGGCGGCGTCCGCGCTCTCGCTGTTGAACAGAGTGGTGGTGATGGTCAGCTCCTCGTCGGTAACGGGGGTGGAGGTGCCGCACACCACGCTGGAGATACCCAGCTTCAGGGTCTCGCCCACCCAGACCGGCGCGGTGACCGCCATATCCCCGTCGCCCTCGGTGACGCGGATGTAGTAATAGCTGTATGTGGGGTCCAGGGTGCAGCTCAGCAGGCCGGAGGCCAGCTCAGCGGGGTCATCCCAGGCGTAGGCCACCCGGCCGGAGTTGACGATGACCTCGACCTTGGAGATAGAGTCCGTCCGGTCGGGATCGGAGACCTGAACGCTGAGGCTCAGCTCTTCTGGGATTTCCTCAAGGATGGAGCCCAGCGGCTGCTCGTTGACCGTGTAGTAGATCTCCAGGTTTTTGTCCTCCGTGGCATACATCCGGTGGCTGCGGATGGCCTCGTAGATGCCCTGTTCGCTGAAGTCGTCGGTGAGGATGACGTCCCGCGCGTCATTGGCGTTGCCCCACTTGCCCTTGTGGTTGTCCTGGTTATTGGTGGGGGCCACATGCCAGCCCTTATCCAGCGCCATGGTGTAATACTCATAGCTGGGGTAATAGCCGCCGGCGCCGATGGCGCCCTCGCCGTTGCCCACCTCCACCATATACATCCGGCTGTCAATGAGGGCATCCCAGTAAGAGAAGTCGGAGAAGGTACCGAAAGTGGAGCCCGGATGGTTGAACTGGGACAGGGAGTCCACGCCCTCCGGCTGACTCAGCAGGGCGTAATAGGCCTTCAGGCCCGCGTCGTCGGTCTTGTTGTTCAGGGCCGTGTTGTTCCGGGACACGATACCCGCGGTATTGAAGGTGTTGATGTGGCCGGGGCCGCCGGACCAGGTCATCTCAAAGCCGCCCAGAGCGATCTTGCCGTTGTTCTCGGCGTTGAAGGCGTCGATGGCCGTCTTGTAGGAATTCCAGGTCTCCTGGCTGTATGCGGTGGCCTGGCTCATATCGTAGAGGGCCCCTTCCGGATTGGCCGCGCCGGACTTGTCAAAATAGTTGGAGTGGTCGGTGAAGGCCACAAAGTCCACATTGGCGCTGTCCGGCAGGTTGGCCACATAGCTCAGGGCGGACTCCAGCGTGCCGGAGCCGTCGGAGTACTGGGTGTGGGAGTGGAGCTGGCCGAAGTAGAGCCGCTCGGTGGACTGCCCCACCGTGAAGCTCCAGGTCTTTCCGGAGGACTTCCCGTCCGCGCGGGTGACCGTAACCGTGGCGGTATACCGCCCGTCTGTCAGGTCGGTCTCCGGGATGTAAACCGCCTTGCCGCCGTCCACTGTCATGACCGCCTCATCCAACGCCGTACCGCTGGACTTCAGGGTCAGCACAGCGACCGGGGCCTCTCCCCCGTTGCTGAACTCCGCCGAAATAACGGGCCGTTTCTCTGCCCCGGTCTCCGCGCCGGCCGCAGGCGTCACCGCTCCGATGACGGGTTCGTCTTTGACGGCGACGCTAGCAGTCCCGGAAATGGCCGTGCCCTTGGCGTCCTGACCGGTCACGGTGATGGTGATGCTCTCGCCGTTGACTGCGTCCACGGGAATGGTATAGGTGCCGTCCCCGTTGGCGGTGAGTATGGTCTCCCCCGCCTTCACGGTGAGCCCGGCCTCAGACACGCCGAACACCGCGTCCACGGTGAAGGTAAAGGTATACGCCTGGCCCACATAGGCGTCCGGCAGGGTCCCAAACACGACCTGGGGGAGATTGACCACGCCGTCGGTCACCTTCACGCCGTCCGCCACAGGGTAGAACTGGAACGTATAGATGTCCTTGTCGGTGACGTTGTGCATGCTGTAGGTCTTGTAGGCTCCGGCATAGTATTCCAGGTACTGGCTGTACTTGCCGTTAAACTTGGCCGTCCGGCTCTCCAGCGTAAAGCCGCCATTGTACTCCGCCAGCGTCCAGTCGGCGTCCTGCGTAGCCTCCTGCTGGTAGAAAGCGTTGTTGCCGGTGCCGTTGGAACAGAGGTAGCCGTCATGGGCCGTCTTGAAACGGTAGTAGTCTCCGTTCTTCTCTACCGTGAAGACCCGTCCGCCATTGGCCGCCGCAGCTTTTCCGTCCGTGATCTCAGCCGGGGCGCCGGTGATGGAGGGGCTCTCCGTATTGTCATCCTGCCCGGCCAGCACGCCCTGGGAGGAGTGGTTATACAGCACCACCTGATCGCCGGCAGCCGGGAGCGCGCCGCCGGAAGGTCCCTCGTCGGTGAGCTCGTAAAGATTGAACCGATAGTAATCGGTATCCTTCTCACTAAAGGTGGTGAACAGTCCCTTATAGACCTCCATGGCCTGAGCACTGCCATTGTAGACGGCCTTGACGCTGACGATGTGCCACCCACCTGTGACCGCCTTCAGTGTCCAAAGACTATAGTCCGAGGCGTCATCCTCAAAGGTCAGACTATTGCCGGTAGGACCTGTCGTCAGATACTGTCCTTCCTCATTGGTAAAGGTATAATAATTGTCAGTATTTTGGGCAGCAGTGAGCACCGCCATAGTTCCAGTTACTGTCACAAAATCTCCTTGCGGAGCCGCTGCGGTGCCAGTGAGCTTATTGCCGTCAGGGGTGTAGTTCATGACCAATCCACCCGCATTGTAGTAAATTACAAATTGGTCGCCGTCGGCAATGGAATCAGCCAACTTGGCGTAGCGGACCTTTTCGATCTCAGATGCCTGGGTATTACGAAGTTGCAATGTAGTGTTATATACGCTGACAGCAGCGGTAACATTCACCACATCGCCCACTTGGATACCCCAAGATCCATCCGTCTTAGTGGTGACGGCCTTATAAATCTGAATGCTGTTCCCCTGGCTATCTGTTACAGTAATGTTGGGGCTAGAATAAGCACCGTTGTTGTCATAAACCTCGGTGACCTCTACGCCGGACAGCCGCACATAAGTGCAGATATCCGCAGTCGTCAGTTCAGCAATCGTCATGTCTTTGGGGCTCAGAGTCAGGCCAGTGGACTTTTCATAAGTAGCAGAGGCCAGTTCCGGCAGCCCCTTAAAACTGGTCCTTGAACCAGTGCAGATTATTGTATCCCCAAGTGCAATATCCCTAGGCGCGCTTCCAAAAAACAGGTCAATACCGCCCGTGTCATCCTGCACATAGATGTTCTTCCCATCCACCAGTGTCACAACACCTTCGACGGTAAAGGTCTCGCCATCCGCACCAGCCAGCGCGTCGGAGATGGAAACCAAGCTGCTCACAGGCTCCGAAGGCTCAGGGTCAGGTGTCGGTTCAGCACCAGAAGCACTGTTTCTGGGATTGGGAGCCACAACGGAAAAATCCGCGGCGTTGTCGTCTGTATCCACACCATCTGTTTTTCGGCAAGCAGCAGTAGTATTGCTCAGTTCCGGGGTGGGGGCGGTACCCTCATACTCGTTGGCATTGGAGCCCACGCCGAGGAAGTCCACCACTGTAGCATCCTCCTTGCCGGTGATAGCGGTATCACCATTCACCAGAGCCAGTTTAAACTCCGTGGCACTCATGGCAATACTGCCGGACTGATCCGGAGTTGGCAAATCCTCAGTTCCGCCAGCCCCAGCCTTTTCCTGAATCAGGAAAAAGCCACCAGCCTGAATGGTACCGGATAATTTCGTAACACTCCAGCTTGTGCCTTGTTTCGACGCATACTGAATGGACCAGCCGGTCAGGTCTACGTCCGTATCCGTGGGGTTGTACAGCTCCACAAAGTCATTTTTATACTCGGCACCGGAATTTCCGCCACCTCCATAGGCTTGATTGATTACGATATGGTTGGACACGTTGCCTGCAAGTGCCACCGCCGGCAGCATGGTCACGACCATCACCGCAGTCAGCAGCAGTGCCAGCATGCGGCGTCTGAGTCTGTTCATAGTGATCCTCCTCTGATTTTTCACAGTGATCCCTTCGGGGGCAATCCCAAAAAGAATATCCGGGGTTCTCACCTGCTCTAGCCCAGTACGCTTTGCCCATCACTCCTCTGTTCAGTCAAATCGTCACTCATCTTCTGATCCATCCGTTCCTGTTCCTTTTAAACTGTTTCAAATTCAAGTTTTTATGTGCAGGTTCACCTCCAACTGTTGCAATTTTACGGATTCAAATCCGTATAGATTTATTGTAACGTTAATTCCGGTTACATTCAATGTGCTATTGTAAAATTTACACATATTTCTGTAAATTGCCGGTCAAGTTTTCGGTGAATTGATCGCCTTCAGCCGTCTGCACATCGACCCTCGGCCTGTCTTTCCCCGTTCATGGTCCCTTTCCCTTGAAAACAGCCGTTTTTAGAGGTATATCGAAACAGGGTGGTGGCCATATGAAGCGGCGCTCATTGTTCTTGGCATCCTGCTGCTCCTTCCATTCTCTTTATTTTTCTGGCCTATGGCTCCTTCCGTTACCGCTACTGTGCTTTTCCCGTAGACGGCGTGCAGGCGGATATCGATCAAAAGCGCGCTGAGCCTCCCACTTCTTTTTCTGGCCCCCTTCTGGAGAAACGTGTAGAGAGGAAAAAAGCCGTGCCGTGGATGAAATCCATCCACGGCACGGCTTTTTGCTCTCAGAATTATCAGCGGACCGCCTTAACGGCATCAAATTCATCACAAATGTCCTGCGCCGGAGAGGCGGTAGCCAGGGAGACCGCCACGATTGCCACACAAGCCACCAGGAAGGCGGGCAGCAGCTCGTAGATATTCCAGGCCCCGCCGATGGGCCGCACCAGGTATTTCCACGCAAAGACCATGACACCGCCCGTGATCATGCCAGCCAACGCGCCCCATTTATTGCTCCGCTTCCAAAACAGCGCAAAGAGCATTACCGGGCCAAAGGCGGCGCCGAACCCCGCCCAGGCAAAGGAGACGATGGTAAAGACCGAGCTGTTGGGGTCCCAGGCCAGCACGACACTGACCAGCGCAATCGCGATGACCGTTCCGCGGGCGACCAGCATGGAGGCTCCTTCGCTCATTTTGACATGGAAGAAGTCCTGAAGCAGGTCCTGCGACACGCTGGACGCCGCAGTCAGAAGCTGGGAGTCGGCCGTGGACATGGTACAAGCCAGGATACCTGCCAGCACCACCCCGGCTGTCAAGGCAAAGAACACGCCGTGCCGGCTGAGCAGGTCGGCCAACTGAACGATCACAGTCTCCGACTCCGCGCTGGAGGAGAACACGGGAATCTTCCCGTTCAGGGATACGCTGTAGCCGATGATGCCGATGAGAATGGCCACAAACATGGAGATAACCACCCAGACGGAGGCGATACGGCGGGATATCTTCAGCTTGTTTTCGTCCCGGATAGCCATAAAGCGCAGGAGGATATGGGGCATCCCAAAATAGCCCAAACCCCAGGCCAGAGTGGAGACAATGCTCAATGCACCGTAGGTCGCCGCCTCACCCGTTGCCATGTTGTGTCCCTGAGCCAGGTTCAGATAACCGGGCAGAGCGCTGGCATTCTGCATGACTACATCCCAGCCGCCCGCCTGCTGGATGCCGAAAAAGACGATGACCACCAGGGCGATGGACATAACGATGCTCTGGATCAGGTCTGTCGTCGATACCGCCAGAAACCCGCCCAGGACCGTGTAGCCGATGATGACCACGGCGCCCACGATCATGGCCACATGGTAATCCACCCCAAAGAGGCTGTTGAAGAGGGTGCCCACCGCCTTAAAGCCGGAGGCCGTATAGGGGATGAAGAAAATCAGAATGACCACCGCCGCAATGCACGAGAGCACATGGCGGTCGTCCCGGTAGCGGCGGGAGAAAAAGTCGGGAATGGTGATGGCCCCGGTGCGGACCGAGTAGCAGCGCAGCCGTTTGGCCACGATCAGCCAGTTGAGATAGGTGCCGACCGCCAATCCGATGGCGGTCCACCCGGGTTCCGCGATGCCGCTGAGATAAGCCAGCCCCGGCAGGCCCATGAGCAGCCAACTGCTCATATCCGACGCTTCTGCGCTCATGGCCGTAACGATGGGTCCCAGCTTCCGGCCGCCCAGATAGAACTCGTGCGATGATGAGCCGCTGCCCTGCCGGCTGAAGTAAAAGCCCACATAGATCATAAGGATCAGATAGATGATGATTGCCGCGATGATACAGAATTGTGCCGTAGTCATGGAAGTCCCCCCAAACAAACATTACCGCAGTCACACCACACCCAAAGCGCGAAATACGGCGAAACAAGAATGGACTTATCATACCACGACCAAAAATAGACTGCAATGCAGAACGGTGTATAGACTATAGTCTATACACCGTTCTGCATTCTTCTAAAAATCATTTGTTATTCTAAGATTACAGTTCCATACTGTTTTTAGGTTTTCTATCAGGCAATAATCCGCTCAAAAAAGAGGGAAGCACCTGAGATGCATAATCCCGCAGGGAATATTCCCCGCCGCACAGGCACCAATCGTACATCAGCGCCCGCTCGCACAGGGCGTAGAGCTTGACCATATCATTGACGCTGCGCCGGGTGGACAGCTCCCCGGCGGCCTGCCCTCCGGAGATGATACGCCGCAGCAGGCGGTAATAGGTCCGCTGGTGATCCAGCAGGTGCTTCGCCCCGCTGGTCACCAGTTGAGTGGACAGCAGTCGGGCCAGCAGATCAATGGAGACGCTGTTTTCGATCATACCGAACAGCTCGCTGTTGAGAAAAAGGAGCTGTTCCATTGCGGTCATGCCGGGGGCCATGGTCTCCTGCAACGCCTCGTACTTCTCGTCAAACAGATCGCTCAGTGTACTCAGAAGCGCGTCCTTGCCATCAAAATAGTGATAGAAGGAACCCTTGGAGGTCTGAGACTGGTCAATGATCTCTTCTACTGTGGTGTGCTCGTAGCCCTGCTCGTAAAAGAGCTGCCAGGCTGCGCTGACGATCCTGCCCCTGGTATTGCGGGCGTTTTTCTTGGCCATACGTACATCCTCCTTTTTCTCCTTGATTATAGCGGTTTCGGTGACAAAGAGCAACCTTTCCGCCGTCCTGCGTGAAAAGGACCCGGCCCCCAGCCCAGTGCCATGAAGTTAAGGTTTTTGCCGAACACGAAAAAGTACCCACCCTATTCAAAACAGGGTGGGTACTTGGGGGCGCATGAATGAGCTGTGTGTTCTATATGATGCCACATTTCATATCATGTTTCGGAAAATCATGGGCGAATCTGTTTAAAAACTGGAATTTTGCTATTTCATTTTTTCTTGGCACTCGCTACATTCTCTGTCGTGCATAGAAACAATGCCACCGCATTTAGGACAAGTATATTTGGCTTTCTGCTGTTCCATAAAATGTTCTAAACCATGCGCTTGAACAAAGCGGCTATTTTCTATAAGACTTGCTTGATACCGTTTGTGATAGCTTTTTTCTAAGTTTTTAATCAGCTTACATGAATATTCGGCACATTCAAAACAGTAGGACAGAGATTTTTCTTTGATACAGTCCTTTATTTTGCATTTGCGACAATGCTCTGGTTTTCCTTTATCGCTACTCGAGCAACCAGCGCAAGGTATTTTATGGTAACAGTGCTTATAACAAACCTTGCAATTCATTCCGCATGGGGCGAACATACTTATATCTATTTTTTCTGTTGGCATTTTCAGAGTTGCTCGCCCCTTTCTACAACTTCCGGGTTGTCTGTCTATCTTCTCGAACCACATTATATCATCGTTTCAACCGAAGCGAAAGGTAAAAGGAAAAATAGATTTTTCCTACAAATCGCCGTACTTAAAACTACATTTCGTCGACTTGTTGTGTTTTCTGGAATTTTCACCATTCCAGCGCATTTCAACGATTTTTTTATGTCTTCTGCGGACAAGTTGAGGTTTTATAATGACATTGGCCCCCAGGCCGGGTCCTTTTGAAAATCGGTTCGATCACTGCAGATCCTTGACCATGACCAGCTCGCCGATCCCGGGCTTTACCGCATCGGGAAGCGAGCCCAGCAGCCAGTATCCCCGGCTCCGGTAAAACGCCTGAGCCCTCTGATTGAAGTCGCTGACCATCAGCGTGACCCGCCGGGCGCCGGCCCGCAGGGCCATATCCTCCAAATGCTCCATGAGGAAGCTGCCCACACCCTGTCCCCGGAAGGTATCTCGGACACCGATCAAGCTCAGATAGGGGTACAGGCCGCAGAAGCCTGTCATCACCACCCGCATGGCGCCCGCCAGCTCGCCGTCCTCGCTTACGGCCAGGTACAGTTCGCCCTGCGCTGCCGCCCGCCGCAGGCTCAACTCCAGGCGTCCCGGATCCTGAAAGTATCGCTCGTAAATGGCGCTGTTCCGAAAAACTGCCTCGCAATCCGCCGGGAGCTCCGACGACGCACGTTCCAGCCTCAAATGCATGTCGCTTCCCTCCCCGCCGGCAGCGACAGCTTGCCCATGACCGCCGCTTCCCGGGCCCCTGTTACACTGGGAAGGGTGTTGGGTCTCTCGCGAACGCAGCAGTCTGCCAGAAGCGCAAAGGCCACGGCCTCCTTGGCGTCGCTGCTCCAGCCCAGATCCTCCTGGGTCCGCACCGCCACGCCGCGGGGGGCGAAGCGGCGCTTCAGAAAGCCCAGCAGCGTTTGATTGTATCTGCCTCCCCCGCCGACAACAATCTCGCTGGCGTGATACCGCTGGTGCACATACCGCTCGTAGGCGTCCACAATAGACCAGGCCGTCAGGTCGGTGACCGTGGCCACCAGATCGGCGTCGGAAAGGGGATGGGTCCTCCGCCACTCCAGAATCCGGGCCGTGTACTGCTCTCCAAACAGCTCCCGTCCCGTGGTCTTGGGCAGCGGCCGGGTGTAATAGGGCTCCTGCTGAAGCTGGGCGAGCAGCTCCGGGTCCACCCGTCCCCCTGCGCCCAGACGGCCGCCCTCGTCAAAGGTCTGACGCCCTTCGGACAGGGCGGTCACCACCGCGTCGATGATCATATTGCCCGGACCGGTATCGAAGGCATAGACCTCTTCCGGCTTTGCCGCCGCAGGCAGAACCGTCATATTTCCAATGCCGCCGATGTTCTGGAGCAGAATGGTCTCCTTCTCGCGGCGGTAGAGCAGGTATTCGGAAAAGGGCACCAGAGGGGCGCCCTGACCCCCCACCGCCATGTCGGCCACCCGGAAATCCGACACGGTCGGGATTCCGGTCCGCGCCGCGATCACAGAGCCCTCCCCGATCTGCACCGTATAGCGGATGGGGTAGCCGTCCTTCCCGCAGGGGGACGGCTCATGCCAGATCGTCTGGCCGTGGGAGCCGATCACGTCGATGTCCTCCGGCCGCAGTCCGGCCTTCCGGATGGCCGACAGGGCGGACTGGGCGTAAAGCTCCCCCAGGAGGAAGTTCATATAGCCAACCTTGTCCACGGTGGCCGTTTCCCGGCGGAACAGGGCAAAAATCTGCTCCCGCACCGCCGGAGGATAGGGCTGGTTCTCAAAGGCCAGCAGCTTCACCTGCGGCTCTCCGGCGCTCCCGCCGATCTCCACCACAGCGGCGTCTACGCCGTCCACCGAAGTGCCGGACATCATGCCGACCACCCGGCGGACCGGCTTTTTCTGGATCTCCCGCAGCATCACCGTCTGCCCCCTTCCGCGGCCTGAATCGCCTGGGCCAGACGCCCGCCGCACTGCTCCAGCAGCGCACGGGCCGCCCCGGCGTCCAGGCCGCTTTTCAGCATCAGAATAGCCAGCTTTACATGCCCGCCGGCCTGCTCCAGATACCGACCGGCCGTCTCGGGGGCCGCGCCGGTGGCGTAGATGATCAGACGGCGGGCCCGGTCCTCCAGCTTCTTGTTACTGGCCTTCAGGTCCACCATCAGGTTGCCATAGACCTTGCCCAGCTTGATCATCGAGCAGGTGGTCAGCATATTGAGGACCATCTTCTGGGCGGTGCCCGATTTCATTCGGGTGGAGCCGGAAATGACCTCCGGCCCCACCAGTGGAGCGATGGTCACATCGCAGAGTCCTTCCAGCCGGGAATGTGCGTTCGTGCACAGCCCGATGGTGACGCTTCCCCGCTCCTTTGCCCGGCCCAGCGCGGCCAGGACATAGGGCGCGCTTCCGCTGGCGGTGATCCCCACTACCGCGTCGGCGTTGCCCACCTCCAGGCGGTCCACCAGGGCGATCCCGTCGGCCTCGCTGTCCTCGCACCCCTCCACTGGGTGCCGCAGCGCCGTGTCGCCGCCTGCGATATAGCCCTGCACCAGATCCGGGTCCACTCCAAAGGTGGGCAGACACTCCGACGCGTCCAGCACGCCCAGACGTCCGGAGGTCCCGGCCCCCAGATAGATGAGCCGCCCCCCCTTCTGAAAGCACTGATAAATCAAATCCACCGCCCGGGCGATCTGATGCCGCTCCGCGGCCACCGCCCCAGCCACCAGGGCGTCCTGACGGTTGATCAGGTCCACCATTTCCTCCGTCGAACACAGGTCGATGTTCCGGGTATCCTCATTGATGCCCTCCGTCGTCAGCCCTGCCAGATAGTCATCCATGCCACCACCTCCAACTCGTTCCCTCTCAGACTATCTTATCCATTCGGCTCTGTCAATAATATTTCGCATTCTTTGGTGAATTTTTGAAATATAATTTTAAAATATATGGACTTATGCCCTTAACTTTGCTATACTGAATAAAAAGCACGGGAGAGTTATTGCTATGGGTTGTACACTTTTGATCAAGGAATGCCTGAACAGCCTGACTGAGACTGAGCAGCGGCTCGGCTGCTATCTGTTGGACCACACCTCCGAGGTCATCCATATGAACGCCAAGGAATACGCCTCGGCCTGCGCCTCGTCCCCGGCGGCGGTGGTCCGCTTTTCCAAGCGACTGGGCTTCAAGGGCTTTACCGCCCTGAAGCTGGACCTGGCTCGGGAGTCCGGGCAGGGCGATGTGGACGATTTCCAGGCCGTCATCCGGGACAACGACGATATGGAGACCATCGTCCGGAAGGCGGAGCGCATCCACCTGCAAAACACCTCCCTTACCTATCAGATGCTCAACGTTTCTATTCTCTCCCAAGCAGTGGAGGAAATCTGCGCCGGCCGGCGTATCCACCTCTTCGGCGTGGGGGCCTCGGGGCTGCTGGCCATGGACTTTCTCTACAAGTCCTCCCGCATTGGCATCCCCGCCACCTACCACGCCGACGCCCACACCAACCTGGCCACCGCCTCTCTGCTGGGGCCCGAGGACATTGTCATCGCCATCAGCTACAGCGGCGAGACCCGAGAGACCGTGCTGGCCGCCAAGGCCGCCAAGGAGCGCGGCGCCAAGGTGATCGCCATCACCCAGGCCAACCGCAACACTCTGTCCCGGATGGCCGACTATCCCCTCTTCGTGCCGGGCGAGGAAAAAGAGCTGCGCGTCGGCGCCATGACCTCCCGCACCTCCGGTCTGCTGATCCTGGACCTGCTGTACCTGGGCATCGCCAAGCACGATCCCCAGCGGACCGAGGAAAATCTTCGCCAGACCCGGGACCTGATCCGGGCCTTTCAGGAGGAATAAAATTTCAAATTATTTATCTTTTTGTTGAAATCTGATTTTATATATGCTACGCTAGGCACCAAGAAACACAAACGCATAATCCGAAGGGCGCAGCCTTTCGCACAAGGTCGTGTATTCCTGGAGCAGAGTGGAATATAGGGCCCTTTTTTGTATCCAAGGCCGCAAAGGTAGCAGGACGGAGGCATGTTCCATGGATTTTTCGGCGGTCAGCCGTATTTTGGAGGACTACCGCGGACGGGGTTACTACCCGTCGGCGGTGTGCCAGATTTTTGATGAAGCGCGCACCCTGTACCACCGGGCCTTCGGCGACGTGACGCCGGACACCTGGTTCGACCTGGCCTCGGTCAGCAAAATCATCTGCACTACCCTGCTCCTCTCCGCCATGGACGAAGGGCGGCTCTCCCCTGAGGATCGGGTCCTGGAGCTCCTCCCGCCGGAGCGTCCCGGCCCCGTCACCCGGAAGCGCCTGGAGCGGGTGACGGTGTTCCAGCTTATGACCCACACCTCCGGCATTGTCCCCTGGTACCCCTTTTATGCCGATGGCCGGGCATTCTACACCGTGCTGGAGCACGTGCTGAGCAGCACCCCCGTGGAGCCCGGCATGGCCTACAGCGACCTCAACTTTATGCTGCTGGGTCTGATCTTCACCCAGGTCACCGGCCTCAGCCTCCGGGAAGGGCTGGAGCACTACATCAAAGGCCCGCTGGGCATCTCAGACCTCTCCTACGGTCCCGTGGACCCCGGACTGTGCGCCCCCTCCTGCTACGGCAATCAGATCGAACAGCGCATGTGCGCAGAGCGGGGTATCTCCTTCCAGGGCTGGCGGCCCAACGGCGTCCCGGTCCGGGGCTCCTGCAACGACGGCAACGCCTATTATTATTGGCGCGGGGCCAGCGGCCACGCCGGGGTGTTCGCCACCTCGGCCGCTCTTGTCAGGCTCTGTCAGTTCTATATGACCACACAGAAGCCCGTTTTCCTCCGCGCCATGGCGGAAAATGTGTGCGGGCGGGGCCTGGGCTTCGACAAGAGCGCCGTATTCCCCGACGGCTGCGGTCACAGTGGCTTCACCGGCACCAGCCTGTGGCTGAGCCGGGAGCATCACATCGGCGCGGTCATTCTCACCAACAAATACTTCAGGTCCCAGGGCGAACCGCCCGGAACCTCCAACGAGTTCCGGCGGGACGTCCACTACGCCCTGCTGGGCCGCACGCCTCCGGCTTCGGTATAAGCAAGGAATCCACCTTGTGAAATACGATCATCTTATGAAAGAAAAGAGGTTATCTCCATGAACAACGTGAAGAAGTGGCTGTCTCTGTCTCTTGCGGGCGCTATGCTCATGGGCGCCCTGGCCGGCTGCGGCGGCGGGGGCTCTGCCAGCTCTCCCTCCCCTTCCGGCTCCTCCGCTCCCAGCGAATCCGCCTCCGCACCCACCAGCGCCATCCTCCGCTGGGGCACCGACTCCGAGCCCACCGGCTTCGATCCCCACACCAACTCCGAAGAGGCCTCCCTCCGCGTCATGAACCAGCTCTATGAGACCCTGGTCAGCCGTAACGAGGATATGACCTTTTACGGCCGTCTGGCCGAGAGCTGGGAGATCCCCGATGAGACCACCTACATCTTTCATCTCCGCCAGGGCGTGAAGTTCCACTCCGGCCGCGAGATGACCGCCGACGACGTGGTCTACACCTTCGACCGCATCCTGGGCAAGACCGAGGCCGGCGACATCGGCGCTCTGGGCAGCAAGGCCAGCTACTACGGCGGCGTCGCCTCCGTGGAGGCGGTGGACCCCTACACCGTGAAGTTCACCCTGGCGGAGCCCAACGCCGCGTTCCTGGGCAACCTCACTAGCAACTACGGCGCCATCGTGGACAAGGACGTCATTGCGGAAAAAGGCGACCTGATGCGCGCCGACGGTGGTACTGGCCCCTTCCAGTTGGGCGAGTGGCTGCCCGACAACTATGTGACCATCACCAAGTTTTCCGACTATTGGGAGGCCGACCGGGTGAAGCTGGACGGCATCACCTACTTCCTCATCGGTGACGAGGCTGCCCGTCTGGCCGCCCTCCGCACCGGAGAGATCGACTTCGCCAGCCTCTCCGCCACCAATGTCACCGCCGCGGAGAAGGAGGCCAACCTGAAGGTCATCAGCTATCAGACCAACGACTACATCGCCGTAGGCTGCAACCTCTCCACCCCCGCCCTCCAGGACAAGAACGTCCGTCAGGCCATGAGCTACGCTATGGACCGCGCCGCCATCATCAACGTGGTCTACGGCGGCCAGGCGCTCCCCTGCTCCATGGTGCCCCCCGCCATGGGCCACTGGTCCTTGGACGTGTCCGACATGGACCTCTACCAGACCAACGTGGAGAAGGCCAGGGAGCTGATGGAGGCCGCCGGCTACAGCGACAACAACCGGCTGACCCTGAGGGTGGCCGCCGGCCTTATGGATTCCATCCGTCAGGCCGCGGTGGTGCTCCAGCAGCAGTTGGCTGAGATCTACATCGACCTGGAGATCACCAATCTGGAGTCCGGTGAATATGTGGATATCTGGGGCAAGATGAGCACGCCTGAGGCGGGCTTCGACCTGATGATTGTTAACGACGGAGCAGGCACTGACCCCAACCGCTCGCTCTCCTTCTTCTTCGGCACCGGCGCCGGTGCCAACGTCTTCGGCTTCTCCAACGAGCGCGTGGACGAGCTGTGCGCCCTGGGCATCGCCACCACTGACGAGACCCAGCGCGAGGAGTACTACAACGAGGCCCAGCTCATCTGCATCGACGACTGCACCAAGATCTGCATCGCCAGCCCCATGAAGTATTTCGTGACCGCCTCCTATGTGGAGGGCTTCGCCCCCTCCGCCGCCGACGCCAGCAACTTCCGCGACACCAATCTGGCCCGGTAAGATACTCTGCGGGGATGAGGCAGGGGAAAACCACCCGCTGCCTCATCCCGCTTCCATCCTCTAGCTTTGAGGACTGACCATCCCCCATCGGCCGGGCCACCCGGTTGGGGATGGTCAATGCTCAATGGTCTGCCAGGAGTGTGACAGTATGAAAAACTATGCCATCCGCCGTGTCCTGCAGCTGATTCCCGTCCTGCTGGGCATCAGCATCCTCATCTTTGCCGTCATGAAAATGATTCCCGGCGACGTGATCTCCGGCATTCTCGGTGTGGAGGCCACACCGGAGCTTCGCGCCCAACTAGCCGCCAAATACGGCCTGGACCGGCCCTATGTGATCCAGTATCTGGACTGGATTGGAGGCGTGCTCCGGGGGGATTTCGGCGAATCCATCCGTACCTCCGCCCCCATCCTCCCCGAGATCCTCACCCGCTTCAAGGTCACTGCGGAGCTCACCATCCTGGCCGCCGTCATCTCCTGGTGCATCGCCATTCCCCTGGGCGTGCTGGCCGCCGTAAAGCGCAACACCCTGGCGGACCGCTTCGTGCGGGTCTTTGCCCTGCTGGGTGTCTCTGTCCCCGGCTTCGCTCTGTCCATCCTGCTGATCCTGGTGCTCTCGCTTGCCTTTAACTACTTCCCGCCGCTGGGCTATGTGAGCTTCTTCGAAGACCCGCTGCGCAACCTGCAGATCATGATCCTGCCCGCCGCCATTCTGGGTGTGAGCATTTCCGGCTCGGTGATGCGCATGACCCGTTCCTCCGTGCTGGAGGTCCTGCGGCAGGATTTCATCAAAACCGTCCGTGCCAAGGGCGCCAGCGAACGGGTCGCTATCTTCAAGCATGCCCTGCGTAACGCCCTCATCCCCATCATCACCCTCATTGGAATGCAGATCGGCTCTCTGCTGGGCGGGGCCGTCATCGTGGAGCAGATCTTCTCCCTACCCGGCCTGGGCCAGATGACCTTGACCGGCATCAACCAACGCGACTACCCCGTGGTCCAGGGCTGCGTGCTGTTCATCGCCTTCATTTACGTGCTGGTGAATCTGGTGACCGACCTGCTTTATGCCTACATCGACCCCCGTATCTCTTACGACTGAGGTGATCCGCCATGAAAAGACTTGGACAGACCATACGGGAGCTCTGGCGCGATCCCATGGGCCGCATCGGTATGCTGGGCATCCTCATCGTCATTCTGATGGCCGTCTTCGCCCCTCATCTCTCCCACTTCGGACCGGAAAAAATGGTGGGACTTCCCAAATCTCCCCCTGACGGGGAATTCTGGTTTGGTACGGACAACTATGGGCGGGACATCTTCAGCCGCATTCTCTACGGTGCCCGCGTCTCCCTTCAGGTGGGCATCATCGCCGTCGGCATCGCCGCCACCGCAGGTTATGTGCTGGGCCTCGTGGCCGGCTACTTTGAGGGCTGGGTGGACCGCGTCATTATGTGTGTGATGGACATTTTCTTCGCCTTCCCCTCCATCCTGCTGGCCATCTTTATCTCCGCCGTGCTGGGCCGCGGGCTGGTCAACACCATGATTGCCATCGGCATCGTCAATATTCCCGTGTTCGCCCGGACGGTCCGCGCCTCCGTTATCTCGGCCAAGGGGCTGGAGTACGTCCAGAACGCCAAATCGGTGGGCGTCAGGACCGGCACCATCCTCATCCGGCACATCTCCCCCAATGTGGTGGCGCCCTTCACCGTGCAGGCCACGCTGGCCCTCTCTAGCGCCATCCTCACCGAGGCCTCCATGAGTTTCCTGGGCCTGGGCATCCAGCCTCCGGACCCCTCCTGGGGCTCTATGCTCTCCGAGGCCCGCACCTATATGGAGCAGGCCCCCTGGATGGCGGTCTTCCCGGCGCTCTTTATTATCGTCACCATCCTGCTCTTCAACATTCTGGGCGACAGCCTCCGCGATGTGCTGGACCCCAAGCTCAAACTCTGAGAGGGGGCGAACGCTATGGATCATTTACTGGAAATACGCAATCTTTCCATTGAGCTCCCCAGGGGGAAGCGGAAGCCCCCCGTCAAGCTGGTGGAGGGCGTGGATCTCTCCATCGGCAAAAGGCAGAACTTCGGCGTGGTGGGCGAGTCCGGCTGCGGCAAGAGCATTACCTGCTCCTCTATCATGGGATTGCTCTCCTTTCCGCTGACTGTGGGCCGTGAGAGCTCCATCCGCTTTCAGCAGAGCGACGGCCGGGAGGTGGACATCGCCTCCCTCCCCCCCTCTGCGCTGCGCAAGCTGCGCGGCAAGGACATCTCCATGATCTTTCAGGAGCCCATGACGGCGCTGGACCCCATGTACACCATCGAGGAGCAGATCTGTGAATCCCTGCGGTTTCACACCGATCTGAGCAGGAGCGACATGCACGAGGCGGCCCTCGCCATGCTCAAAAAGGTCAAGATCCCCCGGGCCGAGCAGATCCTTCAGGATTACCCCCACCATCTGTCCGGCGGTATGCTCCAGCGGGTGATGATCGCCATCGCCCTGATCAACAACCCCCGGCTTCTCATCGCCGACGAGCCCACCACCGCCTTGGACGTGACCATCCAGGCCCAGATCCTGGACCTGATGAACGAGCTGCGGGAGAGCTACGACACCTCGGTCATCATGATCACCCACGATCTGGGCGTCATCGCCGAGACCTGCGAGGAGGTGGCGGTCTTCTATGCCGGCCAGGTGGTGGAGCAGGCCGGTGTGGACGCCATCTTCCACGAGACCGCCCACCCCTACACCACCGGGCTGCTGCGGTCCGTGACCTCGCTGGGCGGCGCGCAGAAGGAGCTCTACACCATCCAGGGCACGGTCCCCACGGCAGGCCACTTCGGCCCCGGCTGCCGGTTTGCCGACCGCTGCGAGCACTGCATGCCCCTCTGCCGGGAACGCGTCCCGGGACTGACGGAAGTCTCTCCCGGACATCTGTGCCGCTGCTGGCTCCACGCCGGCGGGCGAGAGGAGGCGGCGGTATGAGCGAACACAACGTAATTCTGGACGTCCAAAATTTGCGGACCTACTTTCCCATCAAGGGCGGCGTCGTGCGGAAAACAGTGGGCTATGTCCACGCGGTGGAGAACGTCTCCTTCCAGATCCGGGAACAGGAGACCTTCGGCCTGGTGGGCGAATCCGGCTGCGGCAAATCGACCACGGGCCGGACCATTCTGCGGCTCATCGAGCCCACCGCCGGGCAGGTCCTTTTCGACGGCGAGGACCTGTGTACGCTGGACAGGGAGGCTATGCGGCAGAAGCGCCGGGATATGCAGCTCGTCTTTCAGGACCCCTACGCCTCCCTGAATCCTCGCATGACCGTGCGGAAGCTGCTGGAGGAGCCTCTCCGGACCCATTTCCGCCTGGCACAGGCCGAGCTGGACCAGCAGGTGTCGTGGATCGCCGGCGCCGTCGGCCTGGCGGAGGAGCAGTTGGAGCGCTATCCCCATCAATTTTCCGGCGGTCAGCGCCAGCGCATCAGCATCGCCCGCGCCCTCATCACCAAGCCCCGGTTCGTGGTGGCCGACGAGCCGGTGTCCGCCCTGGACGTGTCCATCCAAGCCCAGATCCTCAATCTGCTGATGAATCTGCAAAAGGACCTGAAGCTGTCCTATCTCTTCATCTCCCACGACCTCAATGTGGTGCGCCACATCAGCAATCGGGTGGGTGTCATGTATCTGGGCCGCATCGTGGAGCTGGGCGATACGGAGGATGTGTACTGCCGGCCCATGCACCCCTACACGCAGGCCCTTCTCTCCGCCATTCCCAAAAAAGACCCCGCGGAGAAAAAAGTCCGCATCCGGCTGGAGGGCGACGTACCCAATCCGGCCTCCCCTCCCCCGGGCTGCGCCTTTCACAACCGCTGCCCCCACTGCATGGACCTCTGCAAAGAGCAGGCGCCGGAGTCCAAAGAGCTGGAGCCCGGCCACCGCGTCGCCTGTCACCTCTATGACGTGCCCCGCTCCTGAAATCATAAATCCCCCCTGAACCAGGTTCAGGGGGGAGCTTTTCGTTTTTTTCCGCATCCGTGAGAGGTCAGCCGGCCGGACGGGCGTCTTTTTCCTCTTAGAATTTTTCTTTAAGATTTCTTAAGAAATTGGAAACCATTTGTCATGTTTTTACGTCTATAATCGTTGTAGAGATAGGCGTGGTATATTCGCTGCCCTATCACAGGAGTTTGGAAGGAGCCGTTTCTATGAAACCGAAAAAACTGTCCCGTTTTCTGTCCGCAGTTCTGGCGCTGGCCCTGGTTGCGGGCCTGATGCCCGCCGCATTCGCCGCCGAGGGCGAGGATATCATTGAGCAAACAAAACTCACCCTGGAAATCGGCGATACCGAGACTCTGGTCACTACTTCCGATGAGGTAAGCATCGAATGGAGCAGCGACCACGAAGACATCGCCGCCGTGGATGACAGCGGCACCGTCACCGCCAAATCGAAAGGCACCGCCATCATCACCGCCAAGGCAGGCGATAGCGTCGATACCTGTTCGGTCACTGTGGAGGAACCCGCAGACCCGAAGGTCACTGGCATCACGGTCTCCCCTGACACGCTGGACCTGACCGTTGGGGACACCGAGACCCTCAGCCCAGAGGTCACCGCCGATGAGGGCGCCGACACCACCGTGACATGGGAAACCAGCAGCAGAAACGTTGCCACGGTGGACAACGGCAAAGTCACCGCCGTTGGGCCCGGCACGGCCACCATCACTGCCAAGGCTGGAGATCAGGAGGCTACCTGTGAAGTCAAGGTCTCCGCCCAGGAAATGCCCGCCGCCAGCATCACCGTGGCCCCCACCAAGCTCAGTCTGATCGTCGGGGAATCCAACACCCTGGCCGCTGCCACTGTCCCCGAAGGGCAGGCAGTCTCCTGGACCTCCAGCGACGATAAGATCGCCGCAGTAAGCGGCGGCAAGGTCACCGCCGTGGCCAAGGGCACCGCTACCATCACCGCTTCCATTGAGGTCGATGGGCAGAAAAAATCCGCCGCCTGCGAGGTCACCGTCTCGGAAGCGACGGGTACCACCGCCCTCAATAAGGCCTCTCTCACCCTACCTCTGAAGGGTTCGGAAACTCTGTCGGTGACCAATGTCCCTTCCGGCGCTTCCGTCACCTGGAAGAGCAGCAAGACCACCGTGGCTTCGGTGGACAGCAACGGCAAAATTACCGCCGTGGCCGCCGGCACCGCTACCATCACCGCCTCTGTCAACGGCACCGAGCTCAAATGCGAGGTAACAGTCAAGTCCCCCTCTCTCAATAAGGGCAGCCTGTCCATCGGAGTGAAAAAGACCAGCACCCTGTCTGTGAACGACCTTGCCTCTGGAGCCACGGTATCCTGGAGCAGCAGCAAGGCCACCGTGGCCACGGTCAGCTCCAGCGGCACCGTCACCGGTAAGGCCAGCGGCAAAGCTACCATCACCGCCACCATCACCTATGCGGACAAGAGCACGAGATCCCTGACCTGCTCCGTCACCGTCACCTCCGGCACAGACGACATCACCTATTCCGTCAAGGCCGGTGAGGCGGTCAATCTCTCCCGCTCCGATTTCAATGACGCCAGCAAGGACGCCACCGGATACGATTTGAGCTATGTCACATTCCTCGCTTCCTCCACTTCAAAGGGCCTGCTCTGCTACAACTACGACAGTGGAGATTACGACAAGAAGGTCTCCACCAGAACCTCCTATTACTATACCGGCAGCTCCAGCAAGTCCTATCTCTCTAAGGTCTCCTTCCTGGCCGACTCCGACGCCTCCGGCGAGACCACCTTCTCCTACACCGGTTACGATACCAAGGGCAACTCCTTTACCGGTTCGATCGTCATCACCATCAGCAAGAGCTCCGGCGACATCAAGTACACCACCGGCCTCAACGAGCCGGTCTCCTTCAGCCGCAGCGATTTTAACTCCTACTGCAAAGATAAGACCACCTCCAGCTCCACGCTGGACTATGTGAAGTTCACCCTCCCCTCCTCCAGCAAGGGCACCCTCTACTACAAGTATGACAAGAGCGGTGAGGAGAAGATTTCCTCCTCCGACAAGTTCTACTACAGCGACTCTCCCGCCCTGGAGGATCTCTCTTTCGTGCCCGCCAAGAACTGGTCCGGTACGGTCTCCATCGAGTTCTCCGGCCGGAACTCCAAAAATGCCAGCTTCTCCGGCACCGTGTCCATCACCGTCTCCAAGTCCAGCCAGAGCATCTCCTACACCGTGGATAAAAACGAAAGCGTCACCTTTGATGACAGCGACTTCAACTCCTACTGTAAAGACGAGACCGGCTCCTCCATGGATTACGTGAAGTTTACCCTCCCCTCCTCCAGCAAAGGCACCCTCTATTATAAGTACGATAAGAGCGGGGAAAAGGAGGTCACTTCTTCCACCAAATACTATCGCTCCGACAGTCCTGCCCTGGAGGACGTCACCTTCGTCCCCGCCAAGAACTACACCGGCACCGTCTCCATCGACTTTACCGGAAAGAGCACCGGCGACGAGACCTTCTCCGGCACCCTGAAGATCTATGTGGGAACAAGTGCCTCCGGCGACATTACCTACACCGCCGCCACCGGCGCCTCGGTTACCTTCAAGAGCAGTGATTTCAACACCTTCTGCAAAGACGAGACCAGCTCCAATCTGGACTACGTGAAGTTTACCCTCCCCTCCTCCAGTAAGGGCACCCTTTATTACAAATACGATCAGAGCGGCGAAAAGAAGGTCATCTCCTCCACCAGCTACTATCGCTCCAGCAGTCCCTACCTGGAGGACGTCACCTTTGTGCCTGCCAAGTCCGTCACCGGCAGCGTGAGCATCGACTTCAGCGGCAAAAGCACCAGCGGTAAGTCCATCTCCGGCACGGTAGTCATTCAGTACAGCACCATCAAAGACGCGTCTGTGGTCAGCTATACCACCGGGTATGCTCCGGTCAAGTTCCGCGGCAGCGACTTTTCTGCGGCCTGTTCCGCCCGCGGCAGCGCGGCTCTCACCAGTGTCAAGTTCAACCTGCCCGACGCCAGCACCGGACGCCTCTATTACAGCTACGCCAGCCCCACCTCTTATGGCGGCACGGTAAGCAGCGGCACCTCCTACGGTGTGAGCTCCGGCTCCAGCATAGACAATGTAACCTTTGTCCCTAAGGCCGGATATAAAGGCACTGTCCACTTCACCTATACCGGCACCGATAAGAACGGCAGCACCTTCACTGGGCATGTCCAGATCATTGTGACGCCTCCCAGCGCCTCCTCCCACTTCACCGATATGGGCAAATACGGCTGGGCGGCTCCCTCCGTGGACTTCCTCTACGAGAGCAAGGTCACCACCGGCACTACCTCTACTACCTATGGCCCCTCCGGTAATATCACCCGCGGTGATTTTGTCCTCATGCTGTCCCGCGCCTTCAGCTTTGCCGATTACGGCAGCGACAATTTCTCCGACGTGCCTGCCAACAGCTATTATGCCAAGGCCATTGCCTCTGCCAAGGCCATGGGCATCGCTCAGGGAAGCAACGGCAAGTTCAACCCCACCGCCGCCCTCACCCGTGAGGACGCTATGGTACTCCTCCAGCGGACCATGAGCCGCACCGGCCGCTCCATTGCAGACGCCTCCAACTCCTATCTGGATCGTTTCTCGGACGGCAGCTCGGTCTCCAGCTATGCCAAGGGCGCCGTGGCCGCGCTCATTCAGGCGGGCATTATCCAGGGTGATAATACCGGCAGGATCAACCCCAAGGGCTCTCTCACCCGTGCGGAGATGGCTGTGATCCTCCATCGGGTCCTGACCCTGTGACTGTTTGCTTTTCCCTCAAAGCGTCAGGCGGGTGTTCCAAACGGAACGCCCGCCTGACGCTTTTTTCAGATACCACCGTCCATAGCGTCCTTGAGCTTTTTCAGCGCTTTCTTCTCAATACGGGATACATAAGAGCGCGAGATGCCGCTCTCAGCGGCGATCTCCCGCTGGGTCCGCGGAGGCTTATTGTCCAAGCCATACCGCATGGTAATGATCATCTTCTCCCGCTCCTCCAAGCATTCCTCCACCAGCTTTCGCACCTGGATACAGGAGTCCCGAGCGTCCAAGTTCTCCAGCATATCGTCGTCCACGCTGATGACATCCATCAGAGACAGGGCATTCCCCTCACCATCGGAATCCAATGTATCCGACAGGGAGACCTCTCCCTGCAGCTTCTTCTGTGAGCGGAAATGCATCAGGATCTCATTTTCAATACACCGTGAGGCATAGGTGGCTAGACGCACGTTTTTATCCGGCTTGAAAGTGCTGATCCCTTTGATCAGTCCTATGGTGCCGATGGAAATCAGATCGTCCTGGCTGCCGGTCTGGGTGTAGTATTTTTTAAACGGCTGAAACGAAAGGAGGAATTTTCCCGGTGAAAAACGACCCCATAGGGGTCGCCGAATTTCAGGTGTACGTCCAGATGCACTTCCTCTTTGGTGCTGCCTTTTTTGACCATGATGTGGTCTAAGATGGTGGTCACCAGGGTTGAATTGATGCCGTTCTCGAAAGAAAGCTCCTGTTCGAGCGCGGCGCGGATTTGCTCCAACTGCTCTATGGAGCGCTTGCTCTTCTGCGCCTCCGTTTTCACGAACTCCAGGCGTTCCTCCAGCGTTTTGATCTGCTCGTTGAAGTTGTCGTTGCGGTGCTTGAACTCCTCGATGGTGATCGCTTCCGCCATGCTCATCTCCAGCAGGCGGTCCTTTTTTGCGTTGAGTGCGGATAAGTCCTCCTCAATCCGCAGGACGTCCCGCCCATAGTCGTGCTCGTCGGGAACCGACTGGATGACCTTCACCACCGCGTCCACGATGGCCTGCTTATCCTGGGCCAGTTGATCGAAAATCCGAGCCATGATCTGATCCAGCTCCGTGGTGCGCAGCTGGGGGGCGGAGCAAGCCGCCCGGCCTCGGTTGCGGTACACCCGGCACTGCCAGACCTCCTTTTCCCCCTTGGCGCTTTTAAGCACCTGCCGGTGGAAGCTGGTGCCGTGCTCCTCACAGATGATCTTGCCGCTATACGGGTAGCGGTTGTAGAACTCGGCGGCGCTCTGGTTGGACATCATCTGCTCGCTGCGACGCTTGTAGAGCGCGTTGGCCCGGTCCCACAGTTCCTCCGACACGATGGCCGGGATGGAGGGGTCCGGGTACATGACCCACTCGCTCTCCTCCAGAAAGACCTTGCGTTTGCTCCTGTAGTCCACCGTCTGGGACTTGTTGGCGCAATACCAGCCCTTGTATTTGGGATTGCATAGGATGTGCCGGATGGTCAGCACGTTGAAGGCGTTGCCCTTCCGGCTGGTAAAGCCCTCGTCATACAGCGTCTGGGAGATGCGGCGAATGCCCATCTGCTGGTTGGCATAGAGGTCGAAAATCCGGCGGACCACCTGGGCCTCCTCCTCGTTGATGGTCAGCACACAGTCCTTTTTGTCATAGCCCCACAGCTTGTCATTGCCCAGCACATGGCCGTTTTTGATGGCCTGCCGGAAGCCAAACTTTAATCGCTCAGAGAGCTTGCGCACCTCGTCCTGGGCCACGCCGGCCATGACCACAAGGCGGAACTCGCTGTCTGAATCCAGGGTGTTGATGTTATCGTTCTGGAACAGCACTCCCACGTCGTGCTCCAGCAGCTCCTGGGTGTACTGGATACTGTCCAGGGTAGAACGGGAAAAGCGGGATATTTCTTTCGTGATGATGAAGTCAAAGCACCCCGCTTTGGCGTCCGCGATCATCCGATTGAAACTATCCCGCTTTTTGGTACTTGTCCCGCTGATGCCCTCGTCCACATAGCCCTCCACGTAGGTCCAGTTGGGCTTGGACTGGATCAGCTCCGTATAATACTGTACCTGGTTTTCCAGGCTGTTCAGCTGCTCGTCTTTGTCAGTCGAGACTCTGGCGTAAAAAGTCACGCGCAATGGGAGATCAAAGATGGACTTCCCGCTTCTCATTTCATTGCGTATTTTCAGCACATTCATGCCTGCTCGCCTCCTTTGTCAAGCACACAGGATATCGCAACAACTCCGGGAAGTCCATCACAGAATGCACCAAATCTTCCGCGTGAGAATAGGTGGATTTCGATATAAGCCCAAGGGAAAAGACGCGCCCCAGCAGGACGCTCAGCAGTTCTCTTTGTGCGCTCTCCAAATTGCATCACCTCGCTTCTAAGCTATGAGCGGCAGAAAATAAAAATACCGGTCGGCCAAGCCGTCCGATATTTGAATGTGCTATGATAAGGGCATCAACGCGGAAAGGAGCGGTTTGATGAAAAAGCGATTGACACCAGAGGAAAAGCAGGAGTTGGTAGCCCGTTACCAGATGGGCGAACCGGTCAAATCTTTGTGCAAGGAGGCGGGAGTGTCTAAAAGCAGCTTTTATGAGTGGATCGGGCAATACCGGGAAAACAGGACACTAAATGGGCAGGTGATGACTCCACGGGAGTTTGAGTTTCTTCGGCGACGCGTCCAAAAGCTGGAGGAAATGCTCACTGTGCTGAAAACTGTGGAATGTACGGTATCAGCACCCTTACAGGAAAAATTGAGGGAATTAGAAAAACTATATGGACGATTCAGTGTACATGTTTTGTGTGAAGCCATGGATGTTTCGCGTGGTACTTTCTACAACTTTATGTTTCGAAGTAAGCGGGGGAATTCCGCTGCCGCTATGCGCCGTGAAGCGCTTCGGATTCAGATTCGTGATGTTTACGAGGAGAGCAAGCAATTGTTTGGAGCAGGAAAGATACGGGCCGTACTGGTGGAGCGAGGACAGCAGGTCAGCCAGAAGCTGGTGGCGGAACTGATGCGGGAGATGGGGCTCTCCAGTATCCGCGTTACGGCCAAGCGGGATTATGAGCGGCTACAAAGCTATGAGAAAAAAGCCAACGCTTTGAAACAACAATTTCAAACACAGGCGCCAAATCAAGTGTGGGTCAGCGATGTGACTTATTTCCGATTGAAGGACCGCTGGTTTTATATCTGCGTCATTATCGACCTATTTTCTCGTAAAGTGATCTCCTGCGGCATATCACAGAAGAATAGTACCCGGCTGATCACCACAACATTTAAGCAGGCTGTGGCGGAACGAAAACCGGGGCGCGATTTCACTTTTCACAGTGATCAAGGGGCACAATATACTGCTTACGCATTCCGCAAGCTGCTGAAAGCGCACGGGGTGACCCAATCTTTTTCCAAACCAGGGACGCCCCATGATAACGCTGTGGCGGAAGCCTTTTTTGCCTCCTTCAAGAAAGAAGAACTCTACCGCACCAATTACCATTCGGAAGCGGAACTGCGACGGCAGATTATCGACTATATGGAGTTTTATAACGACAGGCGCCCTCACAGGACGCTGCAGTATAAAACACCAAATCGGTTTGAACAGGATTTTTTGCAGCGTGAGTCGTGAGGCAGTTGGAATACCGGGTTCAAAATCGTTATTTTTTAGTTTCTTTCTCTAAAGCTTGAAACAAGTGTTGTCCGGACATTCCGGAAACACACAGGCATAAAAATGCCGCCAAACCCTTTTGCGAGAAGGATTCAGCGGCCCTGGGGTAAATGGATGGCAGATAAATTCCGGAGCTTTTGTTGAGAAAAAGTAGTTGCACTCCTTTTGGTGCGGGTGAAGGGACTCGAACCCCCATCATGTTTTATATCGACTATTACACCATGAGAGATGGTGTTTTTTTATTGCCAATTTGGGGTTTACTACTGCAATCAACACATACTGGTTTGAAATAATGAAAAATTTACTCAAATATCATTTGAATTTTTGTAAATCTGTGGTACACTAAGAGCAAAGAGAATAATCTGATGTGAGGTGACATGCCTATGTTTCGATCTGCAATGAAAGAGCTTGAGAAGTGGAAAGCGAAAAAGCGGCGCAAACCGCTCATTATCCGCGGCGCGCGGCAAGTGGGCAAAACGTGGCTGATGAAGGAATTCGGCGCGACGGCGTATGTCCATACCGTATATATCAATTTTGACAATAACGAGAGGATGAAGACGCTGTTCACAGGCAGCTTCTCAGTAGAGCGAATTGTCACCGGCCTGGAGCTGTATGCCGGGCAGAAAATCGACGCGGACAATACCCTGCTCATTTTTGACGAGGTGCAGGAGGTGCCCCAGGCACTTGCGGCGCTCAAATATTTTAACGAGGACGCGCCGCAGTATCAGATTGTCTGCGCCGGCTCCCTGCTGGGGGTTGCGCTTCATCCCGGTACGTCATTCCCCGTTGGTAAAGTGGAATTTTTGGACCTATATCCATTGTCCTTTTTTGAGTTCATGATAGCTATGGGCAAGGATCAATATGTGGATTTGCTGCAAAAGGGCGACTTTGAGATGGCCTCCGCTTTTAAACAGGATTATATCGATCTGATGAAACCCTACTACTACGTGGGTGGGATGCCGGAGGTGGTACAGGCCTTTGCGGATAACCGGGACTTTAACGAGGCTCGGGAGATCCAACAACGCATTCTGTCCGCTTACGAACAGGACTTTTCCAAACACGCACCCAATGAGGTCGTACCCCGTATCCGGATGCTGTGGAACAGCATCCCGGCGCAGTTGGCCAAGGAAAACAAAAAGTTTATCTATGGCCTAATCAAAGAGGGCGCCAGGGCAAAGGAATACGAATTAGCGATGCTCTGGCTCACCGACTGCGGACTCGTTCATAAAGTTCATCGGGTCTCTACCCCCAGCTTGCCGTTGAAGGCTTATGAGGACTTGAAGGCGTTTAAACTGTTTCTCTTGGATGTGGGGTTGCTGTCCTGCATGGTAGGATTGCGGCAGGATGTGCTGCTGGACGGTAATGAATTGTTCAAAGAGTTTAAGGGTGCGTTGACGGAGCAGTATGTGCTTCAGCAACTGAAAACCGTCAGAGGTCTGAACATCTACTATTGGACCGCCGAGCGTGGCACAGCGGAAGTAGATTTTGTAATTGATAACGGCGGCGATGTGACCCCTGTGGAGGTCAAAGCCGAGGTCAATCTTCAGGCAAAGAGCTTAAAGGTTTACCGAGAGAAATTCCAGCCAAGATTGTCAATCCGGACATCTATGGCGGATTATAAAATAGAGGACTGGTTGCTAAATCTGCCGTTATGGGCAGTTGAGGCTATGGGGAAAGCGGCAGATTACAAATAAAATTTGTTTCCATGGGTATGTCCGGAAGGGGGTGATCGTATGGACTGGGAGGCGCTGTGCCGGCAATTGCAGGCACGGATTCATGATCTGGAGGAGGAAAACGCGGCACTTCGGTTGCGGCTTGGGCTCTTTGAACGGCGTGGGTCCAGGCCAACGGAACCTCCGCCGCTAGAAGAATTGATGCATGGCGTTCACAACAAGAGTGCACCTGATGAGAAGATCAGGATGTTCCGCACACTGTTCCGTGGCCGGGAGGATGTGTTTGCCCGCCGCTGGTACAGCGAGAAAACAGAGAGAAGCGGCTACTCCCCGGTGTGCGCCAATGAGTGGCTTCCCGGTGTCTGCGGGAAGCCGAAGGTTTCCTGCGCAAAGTGCCCCTCTCGGGAGCTGGTGCCGTTGAGCGACAATGTGATCTACCGCCACCTGAGTGGGAAGGATCCACTGGGCCGGGATGTGGCGGGACTATATCCCATGCTGCCCGACGAGACCTGCTGCCTGCTGGCGCTGGATTTTGACGATGAGGGCTGGTGGGAGAGCGTGTCGGCGGTACGGATGGTGTGCGAGGCGCAAGGGCTGCCCTGCGCCGTGGAACGCTCCCACTCCGGTGAAGGGGCCCACCTGTGGCTGTTTTTCGACCGGCCCGTTCCCTGCGCCATGGCCAGAAAGCTGGGCAGCGGGTTGCTGACGGCAGCCATGGAGCGCTGCAGCGCCGTAACCTTTGATTCCTACGACCGTATGTTTCCAAGCCAGGATACCCTGCCCTCCGGGAGGTTTGGAAATCTCATCGCCCTGCCGCTGCAGGGACAGGCCCGCAAGCGGGGCAACACTGTTTTTGTGGACGAAAATTTGTGCCCCTATCCCGACCAGTGGGCCCATCTCGATCAGTTGAAGACCATTTCCGCTGAAACGATGGAGGACGCCATAAAGGCCCTCGGCGGCGAGGAGGAGCTGGGTATCCTGGAGGGCGGCGCGGAGGAAGATCCGGACGAGAAACCAAAGCCCTGGAGGAAGAAAGCCCGGCGGAAGCTGACCGCCCTGGACTTTGGCGGCCCGGTGGAGTTGGTGCGGGCCAACCTGCTGTACCTCCCCGCCGCCAAATTGTCCAGCCGGGCCCGCAACCGCATTCTGCGCCTGGCCGCATTTCCCAATCCGGATTTTTATCGGGCCCAAGCCATGCGCTTTCCCACCTATGGAAAGCCCCGGGTGATCTGCACTGCCGAGGAGCGGGAGGGCTTTCTGGCCCTGCCCCGCGGCTGTGAGGAAAAGCTTCTTGAGCTGTTGGACGAGGCGGGAGCGGCGTATACTGTCCAGGATGAGACCAATCCGGGTCTCCCTATCCGGGCATCCTTCCATGGTGAGCTGCGGGAGGAGCAACGGCCGGCAGCGGAGTCGTTGCTGGCGTTTCCAAACGGAGTGCTGTCCGCCACCACCGCCTTCGGCAAGACGGTCATCGCCTCTTATCTGATCGGGCAGCGGAAAACCAACACCCTCATCTTAGTACATACACAAGCGCTGCTGAATCAGTGGAAAGCGGCGCTTGGCCAATTCCTTACCATCGACGAGGAGCTTCCGCCCACACCTAAGCGGCGCGGGCGGAAAAAGGAGTACGCTCTCATCGGGCAGCTGGGCGGGACAAAGAATAATCTTTCGGGTTTCGTGGATATCGCCATCCTACAGTCCCTCGTCAGCGGAGATGAGATCAGGCCGCTGGTCAAGAATTACGGCATGGTCATTGTGGACGAGTGTCACCACGTCTCCGCCGTCAGCTTTGAGAAGGTTCTCAAGGAAGTAAACGCACGGTATGTCTATGGGCTGACCGCCACCCCCACCCGCCAGGACGGACATCAGGCCATCATCTATATGCAGTGCGGCTCAATCCGCTACCGGGTGAGCGCCAAGGAACAGGCGGAGAAACGGGCCTTTACCCATGCGATCCTGCCCAGATTCACCGCCTTTGCCCAGCCGCTGACGGAAGAGAAGCGCTGGACCATCACCCAGGCCTATGGGGCGATGGCCGGGGACGAGTCCCGCAATGGGAAGATCGTGGAAGATGTCTTGGGCGCGCTGGCGGCGGGCCGCACGCCGCTGGTACTGACCGAGCGGTACGCTCACGCCAAGCGGCTCCACGCCCTATTGTCGGAGCGGTGTGGGCAGGTCATCCTGCTTTCCGGCAAAGGGACCGCTAAGGAGAAAAGGCGGCTTTTGGCGGATTTGAACAGCCTTCCACCGGAGAAGCCGCTGGTCATCGTGGCCACCGGCCGATACGTTGGGGAGGGCTTTGATCTGCCCCGATTGGATACCCTGTTCCTGGCCATGCCCATCGCCTGGAAGGGGACGCTGGCCCAGTACGCCGGCCGCCTCCACCGGGACTATGCCGGCAAGCAGGAGGTCATCATCTATGACTATGTGGACGTGCGCGTCCCCATGCTGGAGCGGATGTACCACAAGCGGTTAAGCGGATACGCCGCCTTGGGCTACACGGTGAAGGGCAGCCCATACGAGACCGCGGAGACGGCCAGTCTGATCTTCGACCATACCAATTTTTCAGCTCCCTTCGGAGAAGACATTTGCACCGCCAAAAAGGAGATCGTCGTGGTCAGCCCCTACCTGCATATGGGCCGCGTCAGGCAATTTTTGAACTGGCTGGCCGCGCCCGGCACAGGCGGCGCAAAGGTGAAGGTCATTACCGGGCGGGAAACCTCCTTTAAGCCGGAAACCTGGGCCAGAATGCAGCCGGTCGTCCGCTCGCTCCGGGACAGCGGCATCCAGGTGGAGGAGCGGCCCACGGTCTATCAGCGTTTTGCCGTGCTGGACCAGGAGCTGGTGTGGTACGGCAGCGTCAACCTGCTGGGCTACGACCACGGGGACGAGGGCGTCATGCGTCTGCACAGTGCGGAGCTGGCCGGAGAATTGCTGGAGTTTCTACGAGGACCATAACGGAGGTGCAGATCAAACACCGCACCTCCGTTCCTATTGGGGCTGTTGAAAAAGTCTGTTTTCTGGGAATCTATAGTCCCCTCATACAATTTTTAGTTCTTCGTATTTTAAGGAAAACGCTCCTCCTTCCAACGAGCGGCGACCGCAATGATAGAAGGGAATACACGCTGGATAAAAATATATTGCGCTATGGAACAGATACAAGTATAATATAAAATAGATATAAAAATTTTGTAAAACGAACAAAATTCTGTAGATTTGACCGGTAATCAGATGTGTGGAAACACTCTGCCAACTGGACGGACACGTTTCCTTTCTGGAAAATTATTTTGCAGGCAGCATCCAAAAAACGATAACGGGGGAGCAGCAATGGCGTTGCATGCAGAGCTTTTGGAGAATATACCGCAGACACGGTATCTATCGGCGGAGCGCTATATGCAGTACCGCTCGATTATGCGGCTGTTCTTTCTGGCACACCAGAGGATGCACTATCAAATGGACAAAAACGCCATCCTGTCCCAGCTGCGGGAGGAGGCGATTTTTGCCCAATACACGCCTGAGCAGCTTACCGTGGATTTGGACCAGCTGGTGAGCTGGAAAAACCTCACCCCTATTCAGGACCCGCACAAGGTCTATACCGTGGCCGACTTTAAAAACCGGCAGTTCCAGTATATGATGACGCAGTCCGCGCTGGAGATCGAGCGAATGACGATCACCCTTGAAAACCTTTTTACCCGAGCCACCGGGCTCTCCTCCAGTGCCTTCCGACGGATCCAGAGCGCCCTGCGGGAGGCCGAGCGGCTTGACGAAATGTCCCTGAAGGAAGTGGGAATCTGGTGGCAGGACTTACAGGAGGATTTTCAGCGCTTGAGTCAGAATTACCAGGACTATCTGCGGGAATTTTATGGTCCCAGTGCCGACCAGCAGATGAAATCCACCGATTTCATCGCCTATAAGCAGCATTTGATCCGCTATCTGGAGGAGTTTATTCAAGAGCTTCAGAGCAGCGCGGCACAGATTGGCGCGATGCTGGAGGCCATTTCCCCTCCCCGGCTGGAGCACATCCTGGCTCTGGTCCATCAGAGTGAATTGGAGATCCCCCGTCCAAATTCCGGGCATACCACCAACTGGGAAACGGAGCTCAAGATACAGAACGCGGGCGTCTGGCAATCGCTTGTGAGATGGTTTTCGGGAGAAAACGCCACCGCCCGGCAAGTCATGGAGGTCACCAATGAGGTGATCCGGCGGGTGGTGCAAAACGCGGCCCTTCTGGTGCAGATGCAGAATATGGGTGTCAGCAACAAGGCGGAGCTGCGGCATTTGCTGGGGCTGTTTTCCGGCTGTGAGACGCTGGATGAGGCGCACCGCCTGTCCGCCCTGGTATTTGGTGCCCAGCGGGGCAGGCATTTTTACAGCAACGGCGAAAAGAAGACCGAGCGAATCGACGTGAGCACCTATGAGGAGGAACCGCTTGCGTATGCGCTGACCCCCCGTGTGCGCACCTACAAGCCCCGCATGGACCGGAGCGGCTTTGCCGACAAGAGCGAGGAAAAGGCCGCCCAGCGGCAGCGGATCCTGGAGGAGGCGCAACAGCTCCGCAGCCGGCTCATGGGGTATATCCATAATGGCAGGCTGGATTTTGGCACGCTCACAGAGCCCGTGCCCCCTGCGGCGCGAACGGTTCTGCTCTCTTGGGTCGCCATGGCAAATCTGAGCCCGGACCAGCAGGGACGCACGGAATACGGCCAGCGCTTTACCCTGCAAAAGGGCAGCGGCGTGTGCCAGCTGGTATGTACGGACGGCGTACTGACCATGCCGAACTGCACCCTGATCTTTGAGGAGAACGGACATGTATGAGTTTCGCTATCTGCTGGACCGCTTTTGGGTGACGCGGGGCGGGGACAAGGAGCTCTATTTCACCGTCAAGCGGGCGCTGCCGCAGTACCGAAGATTTCTCAACGAACAGCTTGGCTGGAACCTGGTGGTCAACGAGGCGGTGGTCAAGTTGGAAAAGGTGCCGCCCAAGGCCATGGCGTGGATGGGCATCGAGGGATTTCAGGATACGCTGGACTACTGCCTTTTGTGCGCGCTGCTGCTTTACCTGTCCGATCTGGACGACGGGGAACAGTTCCTGCTCTCCTCCCTGACCGAGGCGGTGGAGCGCTTTATGGCTGAATTCCGCGCGGTGGACTGGACAAGGTTCCTGCACCGGAAGGCCCTGGTGCGCGTGCTGCGATATGCGCAGGAAGCCGGGCTGCTGCTGGTCTATGACGGCAGCAGTGACGGTTTTGGAAGCGACCAAAGCCAGGAAGTTCTCTATGAGAACGCGGGGTTGTCCAGGCATTTTACGGTCCATTTCGGACGGGACATCCTGCACTGCCGCTCCATCGCGGACTTCGAGGCCTTTTCCTGGGAGGGCGAGGAGGCGGAACGGGGGCGTCAGCGCATCCATCGGGTCTATCAGCAGCTTACGCTGGCGCCGGCGTTCTACTGGTCGGAGGAGGAACGGGGCGATTACGAGTACATCAAAAATCAGCGCGCATGGATCGCCCGGAATATTGGAGAAGCACTGAACGGCTCCCTCGAGGTCTATAAAAATGGGGCGTTCATTGTGCTGGACGAGACCCAGCGCTTCGGGATGGTCCATCCCCGGGATCTCGCCCTGTGCGACGCGGCCCTCCTGCTCTGTGCACAGCTTCGCGCCTGTGTCCAGCAGGGCACATTTTCACGTGAGGCGGATGACAAGGTTCTCCTGACCCCGCGAGAGTTCCAGCAGCAGGTCAGCCGGCTGCGTCAGCAGTACGGGAATGGCCTGGGCCGCCGTATGCGGACGCTCTCCGACGAGGCGCTGTGTCAGGAGCTGGCGGCATACATGCGGGACTGGATGCTTTTGGAGGAAGAGGAGGGCATCTTGGCGCTCTGCCCCGCTGTGGGGAGATGGACCGGACATTATCCTGCCAATTACAACGGAGAGATGGGAGGGGAGGAAGCCGATGAATCGCTGGAAAATGCATAAGCTGGGATTTCTCAACTTCTGGCTGTACGACAGGGAGGAATTTGTCCTGGACAGCGGACACATTCTCCTGCGGGGAGACAACGCTTCCGGCAAATCCATCACCACACAGAGCTTCATCCCCTTCCTGCTGGATGGGAACAGGAGCCCCGAGCGCCTGGACCCCTTCGGTTCCCGTGACCGCAAGATGGATTACTATCTGCTTGGCGACGGGGAGCGGGAGGAATCCACCGGATATCTGTATCTGGAGTTTAAAAAAGAAGGTTTGGCGGAGTATCTCACCGTCGGCATCGGTATGCGCGCCCAGAAGGGGAAGAATATCGACTTCTGGGGCTTCTGCCTGTGTGACGGCAGGCGGATCGGGAAAGGCGGGCTGGAGCTGTACGAGACCCTGGGCAAGCAGCTCCTCCCTTTAAGCAAGCAGAAGCTCAAAAATCTGATCGGCGACGGAGACAACTGGGCCGAGACCCCAGGCGCCTATAAGCAGTTGGTAAACGACCGTGTTTTCCGTTTCCGGGATATCCGCCAGTATGACCAGCTCATCCAGCTCCTCATCAAGGTACGCACGCCCAAGCTCTCCAAGGAGGCCTTTCGCCCCACGGCGGTCAAGACTGTGCTGAAGGATTCTCTGCAGGTGCTCACCGACGAGGATCTGTCCGCCATGGTCAGCACCATGGAGCGCATGGATGCGCTGGAGGATACCCTCCGAGACTATCAGACGGCCATGCGGGATGCGAGCATCATCCGCAACGAGTACACCCGCTACAACCAGTATATGCTGGGCAAAAAGGGACAGGCCTATCTGGAGGCGCTGGACAAAGCGGCGCGGCTGAAAGCGCAGGCCGGTACGCAGCAGGACAAGCTGACGGTACAGGAGGCGGAGCTGGAGGCCTGCATACGAGCCAAGGAAGAGGCCGCGTCCCGCCTCGCCCAGGCAAAGATTCAGAGAGAGGCCATGGGTGAGGACGATCTCACCGCCCAGCGGGCGCGTTTGGAACGGGAGGCGGAGGACTGCAAGCGCCACCAATTGCAGTTCGACGAAGGAACGACCCGTCTGCAGAAACTCCAGGCACAGATATATGACCGCGAGGTCAAGCTGAGAATGCAGAACCAGGAGGCGGAGAACACCCGGGCGGCTCTGCGGTCAGAGCTGCGGGAATTGGAGGAGAAAAACGCCCTTTTGGAGCTGGGCGCGGAACACGACGATTACATCTCTCGCCTCAAGTCCGGTCAGGACGCAGACTCCCAGCCTGTGCGCGTTGCCCTTCAGCGGCGCAGGAAGCAGATCACAGACACCCTCTCCGCCCTGCAAAAGCTGGAGCGGGCGAACGAGACCTACGACGCCGCCTGTCAAGCGCTGGACGAGGCCCATACCGCGGAGTCAAAGGCCCGCGTGACGCTGGGGGATGCACAGGCGCAGGAACAAGAGGAACGCGACCGCCTGATTGAGGCCTTCGCCCGCCGTCAAAGTCTGAACGAGGAGCTGCTATGCTCTGAGGAGGAATTCCTCACCCTGCGGCAGGCCGTGGCAAGGTATCGCTCCCCCGCAGACTGGAGCGCCATCCGGGAACAGCTCGACCGCTGCGCCCAGCACAAGCGCACAGGACTTCAGGACACGGCGCTGAGGCTGCAATCCGAGCGCAACGTGCTCCAAAAGGAATATGACGCGCTTGATCGGATTCGCAGGCAAATCCTCAGTAATCCGGAGCCCGTCCCTCCCCGCAGGCCCCAGATTGAGGCCACGCGCATTCAACTCACTATGCAGGGCATCCATCACGCCCCGTTTTATGAGACGGTTGACTTCTCCCCGGAGCTGTCTCCGGCGGCCAGAGACCTGCTGGAGGCACAGCTGGCTGATTCCGGTCTGCTGGATGCGCTGATGGTCCCGGAAGCGGAGCTTCCCCGAATTCAGGAACTGCTCCGCCAGTACCCGGACCGCTTCCTGCTGCCCGGACCGCCGGCGGACGACCCTATCACAGGTCTCCGCCCTGACGGCGACGCGCGCTGTCGGGAAATGGCCGCCGCCTGTCTGCGGAGTATTTCCCGCTCTGATTTGGAGGCCCACACCGCACTGCTGCCCGACGGGCGCTTTCACTGTGGATTGATCACCGGTTACAGTCAGGCGGAGGAGCCCGCCGGCTTCGTCGGCGCCGCCGCCCGCCGCGCCAACCGGGAACGCCAGCTTCTGGCATTGGAGCAGCAGTTGGCGGAGCTCCAGGCTAAGCTGGATGAGAAGGATGCCGCCGCCGCGGAATTGAAATGCCGGTTGGAGCTGCTGCAAAGCGAGCGTGAGCTGATGCCCACGGCCATCGACCTGGACCAGTCGCTGGAGATGCTCTCACAGGCCCGCAGGGCCGCGGCCGACGCCGAGGCTGCCGTGCAGGCCTGCTTGGCCGCGGAGCAGACCGCAAAGCGGACCGCCGCCCAGTTGGAGCAGGAATGCCGTACACTGAGTCGGGGTCTTCCCTACACGAGGGATACCGCGGCCTACCAGGAGGCGCTGGATGCGGCGGAGGAATACCTGGAGGGGCTGACCACGCTGTCGCAGACGGCAATGAAGCTGAGTTACTTAAATCAGGCACTGGCGGAGGCCGAGGACAGTATCGCGGAGCAGCGGGATCAGGCAGATGCGTTGCAAAGAACAAACCGCAGCGCCCAATCTCTGCTGGAGCGCGCCCAGGCCTGCATCCAGGAGATACAGGCCGTTCTGGACCGGCCGGAAAATCGGGAACGGGCCAGGCGGCTGGCGGAGCTGGACGGGGAGATCACCCATCAGCAGGAGCAGGAGCATGATGCCGACAAGCGCTCCGCAGTCCTGCGCAGCGAAATCCAAAGCGCCCAGGAGCAGCTCCGGCTTCGGCGTCAGGCCCTGACGGAGGCCATTATGGAGGAACAGGATCTGGAGACCTATTTCTCCGAGGATCTGGCCCTGGGCCTCATCCCCCTCGACCGCGCAGCCGGCCTTGTGTCCTGCGCCAGGGAGGCCCGGAGTCGGATACAGGCGTCTGACCGCGAGCACACGCAGCTACAGCGGGAAAACGCGCTCCGGACCAACTACCAGCAGCACAACAACTCTCTTTTGCAATACCAGCCCAGGATCGATCCCGTCTTCGAGCCCCCGTCCAGGGAAACGGTGCTGCGCCAGCGCCTGTGCATCACCCTCCAGCGGGAGGGGAAGGCCCTCTCTCTGCAGGAGTTCATGGGGCGTCTGCAGCAGGATATCGACATGACCACCACACTGCTGGAGGAGAAGGACCGGGAGCTTTTTGAGGACATCCTCACCGAGACCATCAGCCACAAGCTCCGGGCGCGCATCTATGAGAGCCGGCAGTGGACGCAGGCCATGACGGCGCTGATGGGTACGCTGAAGACCTCCATGGGGCTGGTGTTCAGCCTGGAGTGGAGGGCAAAAAAAGCGGAGGAATCGGAGGAACTGGACACCGCACAGCTGGTCCAACTCTTGAGTAAGGACAGGGCCCTTCTGACGGCGGAGGACAGCAAACGCGTGTCCACCCACTTCCGCACCAAGGTAAAAAAAGCTCGCCAAAATGCGGCGGAGCACGAGCTGCAGACCAATTATGCCGACCTTATCCGCACGGTGCTGGACTACCGGGATTGGTACGAATTTCTCCTGTTCTATCAACGAGACGGCGAGGGAAAGAGGGAGCTGACCGACCGGGCCTTCAACAAGTTCAGCGGCGGTGAAAAGGCGATGGCCATGTATGTTCCGCTGTTTGCCTCGGTCTCAGCCCAATATCAAAAGGGTGGGGAGTGCTGTCCCATGCTCCTGGCGCTGGACGAGGCCTTTGCCGGGGTGGATGACCGGAATATCAGCGCCATGTTTGAGTTGGTTCACGTGTTGGACTTCGACTATATCATGAATTCCCAGGCACTGTGGGGCTGCTATGCCGGCGTGAAAAGTCTGGATATTGCGGAGCTCCACCGTCCGGCCAACGCGCAGGTCGTCACCGTGCTCCGCTATCACTGGGACGGCGCGGAGCGGGTCCTCATGGGGGCTGGACAATGAGCGGGCAAGCGGCCGCGTGCGCGGCCTATTTCAAGGGTCATCCGGGCTATCGCCGCATCCTGGAGCAGATGCTGTGCAAATACCAGTCCTACGGTCGCCCTGCCGGACAGATCTGCCTGTCCGACGCTACGGAAGCGGAGTGCGCAGCGGCCCAGGCCCTGTTTGGCAGGCCCTTTGTCCCGCCGCTGTTCATTAAGCTGCAGGCCTTTGACGAAGCCCTCCAACAGACTAAATTTCAGGGGGTAACGCTGAAAGAACTGCTGGAGGCTTACTTCGACACGACAATACTGACGAAAAAAGAGCTCCGCAGTCAAACTGACCGCAGCTTTTCCCAAATGCTTGCTGATGCTGCGGCCGAAGCCCGAAGTGAGGCCTGTCGCGATTGGCTGGCGGGTCTGAGTGATAAGAGCGGAGGATACCTGCTCCTGCGCAAAGCATTGCGGGATGGGACCGCGGGAGCCGCCCTGCGGCAGACTTGCCGCGGCGTGGATTGGCTGGAGGCACATGCGGGGGAAACGGTGCGGCTGGCAGTACTCAGCGCCCATGCCACATCGGACCCCCATGCGCTGGACGGCGACCGGCTGGCCGGAAAGCTGTTTCTCCACTACCTCGCCGCCCGGGAGGGGCGGGCGTTTTCGACGGTTGCCGAGGAGCGGGATCTACTGTACTTCGACGGTGGCATTCTCTGCGACAGCATCGCCAGCTCCGTGACCCAGGTCGGCCTGATTCTGTGCGCGGGAGATGAGGAACACCCGGCCTTCCGGGCCTTCCGCCAGCGGCATGAGAGCTGCACGCTGACGCTTATGAATCTGTCCGCCCTCTCGTCGGGGCGCAGCCCGTCCGGCCGGGCCTATCTGGTGGAAAACCAGATGGTATTTTCCCAGCTCTGCGACCGGGCGGAACGGTTCCACTCTCCTCTCATCTGCACCTCCGGCCAGCCGCAGGTGGCGGTGCTGCGCCTTCTGGACCTCCTGGCGACATCCGAAACCCAGCTTTTCTATTCCGGCGACTTTGATGGCGAGGGTCTTGCCATTGCGGCGCGGCTTATGGGCCGTTACCCAAAGCTGCTGCACACCTGGCACATGGAACCGGAGGACTACCGGCGAACCCGCCCGGAGGTGGACCTGCCGGACAGCCGGCTTCAACCGCTGCAAGGTGTGACCGATCCCCGGCTCATGTCTGTCGCAGCTGCTATTCTAAAACAACGGCGCGCCGGGTATCAGGAATTGCTGCTGCCTGCGCTGCTTGCGGATCTAACTAAAACGCCATAGGCTATAAAAGCCTCGATGACTGCCTGCCCTAGCACGTCATAGTTTAGAAGCGCAGCATCTGACAGGAGTAATTCATCCAGATTTCCCCGTATCGCTTCCTGCATGGCCGGTACAAGCCCAGCCAATGGAAAGGCTGCATGGGGCGCAAAAAGAGAACATCCAAGGATCGTGTTGCCTGACGCAGCCTGCTGTTCCAACAAAGATTTCATCTCAAGTTGGGATCGTCCATATAGCCAAATCTGTTTGAGACTGCTCTCCCCCATCCCACTCTCTCCCTTCACGCTTGTCCGTTCTATTATGCCGCATCTGCGGCATAAAAAAAGCCGACTTTTGGATCAATTCCAAAAGTCGGCTTTTTATTGCTTTCACAGTCCAAAAACCGCGCAACAGTGGCACGCCATTTTACGGTTATACTCCCGGAGAACCGCTTGACCGCTGGTGTTCCAGACAATACGACTATATTTATACTAACAGTACAAGGTTTCAGCCTAATGCGGATAAAAACATCCGGTTGAGGGGGGCCCAATCCCTCTGCGGCTCCCGGGGCAGGGCCTCTACCTGGGCGCGCAGAATCGCCAGATTCTCCTCAATAAAAACGTTCAGCGCGTCGATACGTGGGACCAGTCCGATCTCCGGTGTGCCCATCTTGACGCGGAGCAGGTCCTCCACCACGGGCCGCAGCTCCGGCTCCAGGTGGGTCTCCACCAACTCCGTGAACAGCATGGGCGGGGGCGTGCCCCGCTCCAGGATCCAGCGGCAGGCCAGGAGGGGACGCAGGACGTAGAAATATTTTTTTGCCTTGACCTGCTCGCCCCTCAGGTACTCCCGGTAGTTGCCCTCGGCCATGCTCAGGTAGTGCCACAGGCCGGACTTGGCCGAGAAATAGGCCCGGATGATAGGCTGAAAGGACTGGAACAACTCCGTGGTCCGATAGATGATGGGCGACTGGCTCCACTCGAAGAGCGTGGGGTTGGAGGCGTGGAGCAGCCGGAGGGTTTTGTCCAAATCCCAGCCGTTGATGTCCAGCACCTCGTCGATGGGACGCTCGATTACGTCCCGGGTCCTATCCAGCCGCAGATAGTGTTCCCTGGGGTGGACATAGAAGAACCGCACATCGTAGTCGCTGTCCGGGGAGGGAAAGCCCCAGGCCCGGCTGCCCGACTCCACGGCGTGGAGGATAGTAACGCCCTCGGTCTTCTCAAGCTCCTGTAGCTTTTGTAAGATGACCTCTCGCAAGGTCCTCACCTCATTTCATCTCTCACCCGCCTTGAAGTTGTAGATGGGGCGGATGATTTTCTTTATTTCGGCCGTGGGGCCGATGTTATCCACGATGGCGGACATGTCCTTGTAGGCCATGGGACACTCGTCCAGGGTATCCCGGCCCACAGAGGTGGTGTAGATGCCCTCCATGGAGCGACGGAACTCCTCCACTGTAAAAACCGTCGCGGCGGCGTGGCGGCTCATGAGGCGGCCCGCGCCGTGAGGGGCGGAGCAGTTCCAGTCCTCGTTGCCCTTGCCCATGCAGAGGAGGCTTCCATCCCGCATGTTGATGGGGATGAGCAGGCGCTCCCCCTTTTGGGCGGAGACGGCCCCCTTGCGGAGGATCATGGCGTCGGTATCGATGTAGTTGTGGATGGTGCTGATGGTCTCCCGCACCGTTAGACCCAGGCCTCGGATGATCTCGCCCAGCATGGCTTTGCGGTTCAAGAGAGCAAAGTGCTGGGTAAGCTTCATGTCGTGGAGGTAGTCGTCAAAAAGGGCCCCCTCCACGTAGGCCAGGTCCGGCGCGACTGCCCCGGCGGGGCGGCGCTTCTTGGCCTCCCGCAAGGCGGGCTCGATCTCCTGGAAACGGCCCTGGGCCTTGAGATCCTCCATCAGCTCCTGAAGCTGGCGCTTGCTGTTGCCGGAGAGGGCGCGGTAGCCCTCCTCCTGATACCAGCGGGCCACCTCGGTGCCCAGGTGGCGGCTGCCGGAGTGGATGACCAGGTACAGCGTCCCCTCGTCGTCCCGATCCACCTCGATGAAGTGGTTACCGCCGCCCAGGGTGCCGATGGAGTGGCGGGCCCGATGCTCGTTGATCTGGCCGAAACAGTGCAGCGCGCGCAAATCGGCCTGTTCCTGGTAGGTATGGGGGCGCTCCCGGATCTCCATGCCCGCGGGGATGTTGGAGCGGATGAAACAGTCCAGGACCTGCAAGTCCAGGGACTTTTCCTCCAGGATTGCCGTCTCCATGCCGCAGCCGATATCCACGCCCACCATGTTGGGCACCACCTTGTCATGGAGGGTCATGGTGGTGCCGATGGTGCAGCCCTTGCCCGCGTGGGTGTCGGGCATCACCCGGATGCGGCAGTTTTCCAGGAAATCCTGGTCGCACATGGTGGCGATCTGCGCCCGGGTCGTCTCGTCGATGGTATCAATAAACACCTTGGCGGTGTTGTGGGCGCCTTTAATTTCAATCATATTGTTCACCTATCTCTATGGGGCGTATCCTTCAACGGGATACGCCCCTTCTTTCTCTCAAAATCAGCCTATGCCGCGATGTCCCGGTAACGGGGCGCGTTCAGAACCTCCAGCATGTAGGCATAGGGGGACAGATTGCCGCCCAACACCATCTCAAAGAGCCGGGGCGTGCAGCCGGAGACCAGCGCCACGCCCTGCTCGTTCATGGTAACGGGCTGTTGAAGTGCACGGCTGGCCACATTCCAGAACACCACGCGGGGAAGCTTGTAGCCCTTAGCCTCGAAAGCACGGCGGGCGTACTCAAAGTTGGTCAGATTTGCGTGCTCCGCGCAGGAATCGAATTCCATGTCGGAGATAAAGTACAGCGTGGCGGGCAGGTCGGCCTGCTTTAGGCGGTTCTTCACCGCCGTGCGCAGGATGAGCTCGAAGACCGCCTGAACGTTGGTGTTGGCGCACTCGTTGAAGCTCTCGGCGTACTTCACCTGCTCACAGAGATCCCGGCCCTTCACCTCCACCAGCCTGGGTCTGCCGGAGAAGGTGATGAAGTGGCCCCGGAACGCCCCGGTGTTCCGCTGGGCGAAGTAGAGCCCCAGGGACAGGGCCACCGTGGCGGGCATGGGCTGGACCCCATTCCAGTACATGGAGCCGGAGCCGTCCACCACCACCAGGGCGTCGCCGTCCGAGGCGTAGTCGGGCAAGGCGTTCCAGGTGGTGTCCAGGGTGAGGCGCTCGGCCTCGGAGACTGTGCCGCTCAGGATGGGGGCCACCAGCTCATAGGGATACAGGGTCCCCGTGTGCAGTTTGGCCTCGCCCGAGCGAACCTGCTCCAAAAACACCTGATAGCGTGTGCCGTCGTTGCGGAGGAACGCCTTGCGGTACTTGAACATGGCCTTGGTGGGCTGCTTGGCGTAGTCGAAGGAGTAGTCCCGCTCCCGGAGGTTATTCTCCAAGATGGCGATTCTGGCCCGGAGCGCGGAGAGGGTCTTACGGTACTGGGCGTCGCTCATACCAAGGGCGCGCGCCACCTGCTTGGCGGCGCGAACAGTGTCCGCGCTGCTGGCGTTCACCGAGGGGAGCCACTTGGCCAGCAGCGAGACAGTTTCCCCTTCCGTGCCGAGGGTGGCGATATCCCTGGCAAGCTGACCCTTTATGTAGACAAGCATCTGCCCTCTGCAGGGGGTGTCCAACAGGGCCATCAGGTCGTCATAGCGGCCATACTCGGGGATGTTCGCCAGGTTCTTGACCACAGACGCAGGAGCCAAGGCGGAGAGGGTCTTTAACATGACCCGGAAGGCCCGGCGCTCGCCCAGGCCGCCCCGGATGTCCCGGGCGAAGAAGGCAATTTTCATCGCCAAGTCGGGGTTTTCCGCCCAGGCCCGGGTGAAGCGGTCCGCAATCTCCGCCTCGGGGGCGGCGCGGAGCGCGCCGACGGTGGAAAACAGGTCCAGGCAGTCACTCATGGTGGTGGCGTAGGCGGCCGCACCGTTTTCCGTGCGGGTGGACAGGGCTTCTTTCTTTAAAAACGCAAGCATGATGATGACCTCCTTACCTGCTTGACGGTTTCAAGGCACAGTTTCGACGCCGGTTGCCCGGTGTTGTGGAGTTGAACCACGTTCCTGAATGGAATGACCAAGTTTTGGTTGCTGTCTGTGCCTTTCGACAACGCACCATATTACTTTTACGGTTAACAGTCGTATGTAGGATTGCTGTCGGTGCGTTTATAGCAAGGCGCCGTTTGATACGGGATTCGAACCCGCGAAACGTTGATTATGAGTCAACTGCTATACCAACTTAGCTAATCGGAGTTGCTGTTGGCGCCTTTCATGCTCCAATCATAACCGCCGGAGGAAAACTTTTCATTTCAAAAAAGTTGCGAGGTCTCCCGTTTTGTCGTAAACTGACAGATAAAAGGAGGCGGCGGCATGGCTTACAGCGAACTGGTCAAGCGGTTTGACCGGGTACGGGACTACATGCGGGATTTTTTGATTTTCGGCTACAAGACCCGGGGGGATTTTGACCAGAAGAGCGCCCGCACTTATGACAATGAGCGCCGGCGCATTGAGAGCTGGCTGGGAGACGGCCTGCGCTGGGAGTACCGCCCCGGCGGGAAGGCCGTGTTTCTTTCCGTAGACGCCTCTGATCTGCCCCACAATCCCCTCTACCGGGCCTGGCAGTCCAAGAGCTTCACCGACAACGACATCACCCTGCACTTTTACCTGCTGGACCTACTCTCCGACGGCCGGCCCCGCCACGCGGAAGAAATCACGGACGCACTGGTGGAGCGCGGAGAACAGCTTTTCGAACTGCCCACCGTCCGGCGGAAGCTGAAGGAGTATGCGGAGCTGGGAATCCTGGATACGCAAAAGCAGGGCCGGAGACTGTACTATGCCCTCTCCCCCTGCTCCCTGGATTCCCTGTTCCCGGATCAGACCGGCCTGTCAGAGTTTCTGCACTTTTTCGGGGAGGCCGCCCCGCTCTCCGTCGTCGGCTACTTCCTGTCCAGCCGCCTGGGGGGCGGAAACCCCAATCTTCGTTTCAAGCATCACTTCATCGTCCACACCCTGGAGGATCAAATCCTCCTCACCGCCCTGGAGGCCGTCCGGGACGGCCTGCGGCTGGAGCTGACCAACGTCAGCGGCCGGGACGGGCGGGAGAGCGTCTGCCGGGTGGTGCCGGTAAAAATCATGGTGAGCGTTCAGAGCGGGCGGCGCTACATGGTGGCCCGCCGCCTGGACCAGCGGCGGTTCTCCACCTTCCGGCTGGACTACATCAAGGCCCTGACGCCCCTCCCCGGACAGGAGGGTGACAAGAGCTACCGCGCCCTGGCGGACCTCCGCCTGGCCCACGCCTGGGGGCCCGCCCTGCCCAGCCATGAGCGGACCCGGCGCTTTTCCATGACGGTGGCGGTGGACGAGGAGCACGAGCCCCATATCATCCAGCGCCTGCGCCGGGAGGGCCGGGGCGGGCAGGTGACCCGGCTGGAGCCCGGTCTGTGGCGCTACACCAACGAGGTTTACGACGTGGGCGAGATGATGAACTGGGTCAAGACCTTTATTGGCCGCATCGTGGCGTTGGAAGGAGACGATCCGCGCGCCATCGACCGCTTTTATGACGATGTCCGCCGCATGGTGGGCATGTACGGGGGTGAGGAGTAGTGGAGTTCTTTTCCGAGGTTTACGGCTGCTATTATCAGGTGGTGGCCGACATTCTCCGCGCCGCACCGCTGACACGACGCCAGGTGGAGGCGCTGGTGGGAGAGCGGGGCTATGGGGAGAGCACCCTCCAGCTCGTCCCCAAGCTGCTGGACCAGAACGCCTGGCCGCTGCTGGAGGAGCGGGAGGGACTGCTGTTCTCCCTGCTGGAGCATCCGCCTGCATTGCCGGTGACGGCTCTGGAGCGCTCCTGGCTGAAAGCCCTGCTGGGCGACCCGCGCATCCGGCTCTTTTTGACCGACGCCCAGCTCGACCACTTGGCCGAAGCCCTCCGGGATGTGACGCCCCTCTACCGGCAGGAGGATTTTCTGTACTTTGACCGCTATCTGGATGGGGACGACTACGCCGACCCGGACTACCGCCGGCGCTTCCAGGCCATTCTGGCCACCCTGCGGGAGGGGGCCTTCCTGCGCCTGGCCTACGCGCCGCCCAAGAGCCGCCTGCGGCTGGGCGACCACCGGCCCCTGCGCCTGGAATACTCCGCCAAGGACGATAAATTTCGGGTTTACACCGCCAAGGCGCGGAGCGGGGCCTTCCAGGGCTACCATATCCTGAACCTGAGCCGGATTCAGGAGGTGGGGCCCTCCACTGAGCGGTATGACGGTCCCTTGGAGCTGGAGGGCTGGCGGGTCAGGCACCGCTGTGCGGAGCCGCTGCTTCTCCGGGTCACCAATGAGCGCAACGGCATTGAGCGCTTTATGGTGGAGTTTTCCTCCTATGAAAAACAGAGCGAGTACGACGAGGAGACGAAAACCTGTACCGTCAAGCTGTGGTACCAGCGGGATGACGAAACCGAGGTTCTCATCCGTTTATTGGGCTTTGGCCCTGTGGTACGGGTCTTGGGCCCGGAGCGCTTCGTGGAGCAGATGCGGGAACGGGTGCTGCGGCAGAACAGCTGGACGCAAATAAGCAAATAAGATATCTTTCATCGAAAAAGCGCCGTGGCTTCCTTCCAGAAACCACGGCGCTTTTTATATGAAATTGTGTTGCATCTTTGACAAGCTAAAATGCTTTATGAATTTACGCCTAAAATGTTATAGCAAAAGGATACGACATTCTCCTTTTGTATTCTACAATAAGACCGACTTTTTACTTATTTCAGCAACTATTTACGGGCTTCATCCCCCAAGAATTACATTGCACTTAAAAATTACATTTTTACCCACGCGATTTAAAGTCTCTCTCCTGCAGGCGGTCCAGAGTTTCTTTCCTTCCGCTTCACCCGTTCTTTATGATATGCGCCACCAGGCGCAAATTGTGTTCGATTAGCACGTTGCGGGCCTCCATATCCCCGGCGGCATAGCGCTCCAGATACCGCTTCTCCTCCTCAGCCTTCAGCGGCCTGGGAAAAGAGCCCCCCCCATCGGACAGACGCAGAGAAAAAAACAGGCTGTTGAGCATCAGCAAGATCCAGGCTGAAAGCATGGCTGCCACCTCCAAGTTCTCATACTCCTTTACTCTATTCCAGCCGCTGCACGTCCTATACCCTGCGCCTTTACGTTGACTTTCGCCTCTTACCGTGCTAAATTGATAGCTATGACTTGCTCAGACGGGAGCGATACATATGGAAAATCTGATGTTCAGCCTCAATGCCACCATGCCGGTCTTTCTGCTGATGGTCGCCGGCTACTTTCTCCATAAAATCTGTCTCATTGACGACCGTTTTGCAGATCGGATGAACAATTTTGTCTTTAAGGCCGCGCTGCCAGTACAACTCTTTCAAAACCTTTCCACATCGGATGTTCAAACGGTCTGGAATGGCAGCATGATCCTCTTCTGCTTCGTGGTCTCCCTGCTCTCCATTCTCATCATGGCCGCCATTTCCCTCCTGCTGCAAAAGCGCTCCCTTCGGGCGGAGTTTATCCAAGCTGGCTATCGGGGCAGCCAGGCCCTGCTGGGCGCCGCGTTGCTCCAGAACATCTACGGCGACACCGGCCCTCTGGCTCTCGTCCTCATCGGCGCCGTCCCCCTCTACAACGTGGCCGCCGTGGTGGTTCTCACCCTGCTCTCCCCAGAGGGTGGGCGACTGGATCGGAAAACCATAGGCAAGACCCTGCGGGGCATCGTTACCAATCCCATCATCCTGGGAATCTTCGCAGGGCTCTTCTGGTCTGTGCTGGGCATCCCGCAGCCGGTCATCCTCCAGCGGACTGTCTCCAGCTTCGCCGCCACCGCCACCCCGCTTGGACTTGTCGCTCTGGGCGCCTGCATCGACCTCAAAAAGGCCGCCAGTTGCCTCCGGCCCACCCTGGTGTGCGGCGCTTTCAAGCTTATCCTCTTCGCCGCCGTCTTCCTTCCCATCGCCGTCTTGATGGGCTGCCGGGGCGAGCTGCTGGTCGGCATGCTCATCATGCTGGCCTCCCCCACCACCGTGAGCTGCTTCAGCATGGCCCGCAGCATGGGACATGAAGGCACCCTGACCTCCAGTACGGTGATGCTCACCACCATCCTCAGCGCCTTCACTTTCACCGGCTGGCTCTATCTTCTGCGACAGCTTGCGCTCATCTGAATACAGAAGACGGGCGGGACCCAATTGGGTCCCGCCCGTCTTTACACAGGGAAAAGCGGCTCCAAACAGGGGCCTCAGGCATTGTCCGCTACGGGCTTAAGCACGTCGCCCTTGTGGACGATCAGGGTACGCCAGACAAAGATGCCCAGACACAGCCCGGCGCACACGAGCCCCACCGGATAGGCGATGGAGGTGGAGAGCCGGAAGCCCTCCTCCGCCTGAAGGATGTACGTAACCGAGACGGCTGACATAAAGGTGGCTGGCAGCGCGGCCATCAGGCTGCACATCGCCGGGAAGCCGTATTTGTGCAGGAATACCGCTCCGGCCCACAGCACCAGCATGGCCAGCGTCTGGTTGGACCAGGAGAAATACCGCCAGAGGACATTGAAATCCAGGCTGGTAGCGATGAATGCGCCCACAGCCAGCAGGGGAACAGACAGGGCGGCGCGCTTGACCACGTTGGACTGGTCGATGTGAAACCAATCCGAGATGGTCAACCGGGCGGAACGGAAGGCAGTGTCGCCGGAGGTGATGGGACAGGCGATGACACCAATCATGGCCAGCACACCGCCCACGGAACCCATCAGGGTGGTGGAAATCTGGTAAACCACCCCACCCTGACCCATGGCGCTGATGGCCGCATCCAAAGCGCCCACGCCATTATAGAAGGTCACACCGGCCGCGGCCCAGATCAGAGCGATGACGCCCTCGCTTACCATGGCCCCGTAGAATACGGTGCGGCCCTCCTTCTCGCTGGTCATACAGCGGGCCATCATGGGAGACTGGGTGGCATGGAAGCCGGAGATGGCGCCGCAGGCCACGGTGACAAACATCATGGCCCATTTGGGCAGGCCTTCGGGGTGGACGATGCCCATGGACTCCCACAGCTCGGGCATGCTGTACTCCGGCTTGAGGATCAGCATGCCTGCAATGCCCACTGCCATGATGATGAGGCAGATACCAAAAAACGGATACACCTTGCCAATGATCTTATCCACCGGCAGGAAGGTCGCCAGCAGGTAGTATAGCAGCACCAAAACCAGCCAGAAGGTAGTGGACAGCACCATTGGGGGCAGAGACGCACCAAAGCTCTCGCTAATGAGCTGGCTAATTAGCCTGGCAGGACCCACCGAAAAGTTGACGCCCACCATCACCAGCAGGACCACCGAAAAGATTCGCATGACGAACTTCATCACTTTGCCCAGGTACATGCCCACAATCTCAGAGATGGACGCGCCGTCGTGGCGCTCACTCATCATACCCGACAGAAAGTCATGGACGCCGCCACCCAGGATGGTTCCGAATACAATCCACAGGTAGACCACGGGCCCCCAGCAGGCACCGGCCAGCGCACCATAGATGGGCCCCAGTCCGGCGATGTTTAGAAGCTGGATCAGAAAAATGCGCCAGGTCTTCATGGGGACGAAGTCCACTCCGTCCGGGTGCGCTACGGCAGGGGTAGGCCGGTCATCAATCCGGAATACCTTCTCCACCAGCTTGCCATAGGTGAAAAAACCAACCAGCAACAGCACCAGACAGGCAAAAAAGGTGATCATAATGGGTTCCTCCTCTGTATTTTCCAAGTCCGCTCTCTCCGGGCCTTGGCAAAAGGTAAAAAGCGGCAAACGAAAGCCTAACGACTTTCGTCTGCCGCCCTTGGCGTCTTTTTATTATAAGCAAATGTGCCTCGGAGTCAAGTGGTAGCACCAATTATTTTGGGGAGGAATTTCGCTCTCCTTTTGTGCAACTTTTTTTGCAGGCGCAGCAGTTCCCCGCGCAGCCTCCCCCGCAGCCGCACTCACCCCGGAGCTGGCGCCGGACATGGCGGATCACATACCACACGGCCCACACCGCCAGGACGCCCACGGCCAGATAGATGATATACTTCATACCGTTTCCTCACAGCCCCAGGAGCAGACTGCCCACCTGATAGACCAGCAGCGAGCCCAGATAGGCGGCACCGATCTGCCAAGCGATGGAGGCCAGGGTCCACCCGGTGGAGTTCATCTCCTTGCGGATCGTGGATACCGCCGCCACACAAGGGACGTACAGCAGCACGAACACCAGGAAGGAATAGGCGGCCAGTGGGGTCTGAAAGGTACCGGAGAGGGCTCCGGCGATGGCGGCACCGCTGGCGGTCACCGAGAAGCCGTAGAACATGCTCATGGAGGAGACCACCATCTCCTTGGCGATCAGACCGGACAGCAGAGCCACCGCCGCCTGCCAGGTGCCGAAGCCCAGGGGCTTGAGTGCCGGGGCAAGGAAGGAGCCCAGCGTGCCCAGCAGGGAGCCGGCCTCATCGCTGACCATGCCGAAGCGTCCGCCCTCAAAGCCGAAGGACTGAAGGAACCAGAGCAGTACACTCATGGCCAAGATCAGGGTGCCCGCTTTCACCAGAAAGCCCCGCACCTTCTCCCACACATGGAGAGAGATGTTTTTCAGTGTGGGCAGGCGGTAAGGGGGCAGCTCCAGCACAAAGGCGGCGGGCTCGCCTTTGAAGACAACTTTTTTGAGGATGATGCCCGACAGGATGGCGAACACCAGGCCGGTGATGTAGAGAGAAAAGACCACCAGACCGCCATATCGGGGGAAAAAGGCGGCGGTGAGCAGGCCGTAGACCGGCAGCCGGGCCGAACAGGACATAAAGGGCACCAGCATGATTGTCATGCGCCGGTCCTTTTCATTTTCCATGGTGCGGGCCCCCATGACGGCGGGCACCGTGCAGCCGAAGCCCATCAGCATAGGGATAAAGGCCTTGCCGCTTAGGCCAAAGCGCCGCAGCAGGCGGTCCATGATAAAGGCGGCCCGGGCCATATAGCCGGAGTCCTCCAGGAAGGAGAGAAACAGGAACAAAATGGCGATTTGGGGCAGGAAGGTGAGCACGCCCCCCACCCCCGCAATCACGCCGTCCACCAGCAGGGCCTCCACCCATGGGGCTACTCCGGAGACGGCCAGCACCGAGCGGACGAAATCGGCGAAATATCCGCCGATCAGCGTATCCACCCCGTCGGCCAGGAGCTGGCCGGGACCAAAGGTCAGGGCAAACATGGTCAGCATCATCAGGAAAAAGACCGGCACGGCCAGGAACCGGTGGGTAACGATGGAGTCGATCCGGTCCGACAGGGTCAGGGACCCGTGAGGCTGGCCCCGCTTCACCGCAAGCTGGACCACATTCTGGATGAAGCGGTAGCGGCTGTCGGCCACCAGGGTCTCCCGGTCGCCCAGGGCGTAAGCCCCCTCATACTCCCGGCAGATGGATTCCAGCCTCTCCCGCTCCGGACGGGTCAGGTCCAGGGCCTTCTCCACCAGGGCATCCCCCTCCAGCAGCTTGACCGCCGTCCAGTGGGCGGGCAGGCCGGCGGCGTAGGCCCGGTCGTGGACCAGCTCCCCCACCCGATGGTGGATGGCGTGGGTGTAGTCGTCGTAGAGGTCGTCGGGCTCCACCGTCACCCCCACATGCATCTGGTTGTGGGCCACCTCCAGCAGCGTCTGGATATTCTTCCCCGTCCGGGCGGTGATGGGGATGACGGGCACCCCCAGAGCCCGCGACAGCCGCTCCAGATCGATTTTGTCCCCCCGCTTCTCTACCTCGTCCATAAAGTTGAGGGCGATGACCATGGGCCGCTCCAGCTCCAAAAGCTGGGCCGTCAGATACAGGTTCCGCTCAATGTTGGTGGCGTCGATGATATTGATGATGGCGTCGGGGTGCTCCCCCACAATGAAGTCCCGGGCCACGATCTCCTCCATGGAGTAGGGGGACAGAGAATAGATGCCCGGCAGGTCCACCACCGTCACCGGCTTGCCGTCCACCTCCGCCCGGCCCTCCTTCTTCTCCACCGTCACGCCGGGCCAATTGCCCACATATTGGTTGGAGCCGGTGAGGGCGTTGAAGAGGGTGGTTTTGCCGCAGTTGGGATTGCCCACCAGGGCCAGCTTCATCTCCCGGGTATCGTGGCTGGCATAGTCCGGCGTGCCGCCGTGCTCCGCCTCCTCATGGGCGTGGTCGGCGCTCATGCGGCGCAGAGCGGCCTCATCCGGGATGTGCTGGACCATTCCCTTGTACCGGCTCCTGCCCAAGCCCGGGGCCTGGGCAGGAGGACACACCGTGATCTGGCCCGCGTCCTCCTTGCGCAGTGAGAGCTCATAGCCCCGGAGGTTCACTTCGATGGGGTCCCCGAAGGGGGCGATCTTCCGCACCGTCACCAGAGTGCCGGGCGTCAGCCCCATATCCACCAGCCGGCGCTTCACAGGCCCCTTTTCATTTCCCACCGCAAGGATGACCGCGCGCTCGCCGGGAGCCACCTCCACCAGGGTCCCGGCGCTGTGTTTCACTTCCGTCATCGGTCTCATTACCTTCCATTTGTTAGTCTCTTTTAACTTTCTGCTGTGGTATTATACTGCATCCCCACACCCTTTACAAGGGGCAGAGCAAATTTTCTGAAAAAAAGGAAATGGCCGCACGGCGGATTCTGTTCCGCCGCGCGGCCTGCCGCTGGATTTCACACAGGGCTTGGGTCCAAAGGCTGGATCCGGGTGCACAGCCGCTCCAGCAGGGCGGGCGTATGGCTGACGATGAGCAGGCCCAGCTCCCGCCGCGCCGCCTCCTCCAGCAGAAAGTTCCAGATCTGGGCCTGGGTAATGAGATCCAGCATGGTGGAGATCTCGTCGCACAGGAGAAACCGGGTCGCCGGCCCCAGAGCCCGGGCTATGCAGAACCGTTGGAGCTCTCCGCCGGAGAGCTCCGTGGGATAGCGCTCCAGCCAGCCCGGCTCGATGTGCAGTCCGTCCAGCACCCGCTGCTCCACTGGCCAGCCCTCAGCCAGGGTGTCTCCCAGCTTCATCAGCGGGTCCACTACCGTCTCCGGGTGCTGCCATATCATCTGCACAGGGCAGTAGCCCCGCCCATGCGCCAGGGGCCGGCCGTCCAGCAGCACCTCTCCCCCGTCCGGCTTTTCATAGCCGGCGAGCAGCTTGCACAGGGTGGTCTTGCCCCGGCCGCTGGGGGCGGTCAGCCCCAGCCGCTCCCCCGGCTTCAGGATCAGATTCACCCGGTCCAGCACCGCCCGGTCCTTCCGGCGGTAGCCAAAGGACAGAGCCTTTCCCTCCAGGCTCATGCCCCCGCCCCCCTCTCCGGGTGGAGGCAGCGGACAAAGCCGCCCTCCACCGGCCGGTAGGGCACCGCACTTCCGCACTCCGCCGTCCGGCGGGGGCATCGGGGCAAAAACGGGCAGCCCTGCGGCGCCGCGCCCGGGTAGGGCTGGGCCCCGGGGATGGGCTGAAAGCCGTGCTGGGGCATGGCCCGCCACAGGGCCCGAGTATAGGGGTGGCGGAGGGTCTCCTCCGCCGCGAAATCCAGGGCCGGGGCCTCCTCGATGGTCTCCCCCGCGTAAAAGACCGCCACCCGGTCCGCAATGGCCAGGGCGGCCTCCAGATCGTGCGTGATAAGCAGCAGCCCCGCCCCGCTGTCGGCAATCTCCCGAAAGTGGTCCATGATATGGTGCAGAGACCGGGGGTCCAGACCCGGCGTGGGCTCGTCGGCGATAACCAGAGAAGGGGCCTCCACCACGGCGGTGGAGATGAGCACCCGCCGGGTCATGCCGCCGGAGAGCTCGAAGGGATAGAGCGCCTCCACCTCGCTCCCCAGGTGATAGCGGCCCAGGATCTCCCGGCTCCGCGCCCGGGAGGCCGGATCCCGCCGCCCCTTGCGGATCTGTGGCCCCACCTGCATCAGGGGGTCCAGATAGCCCACCGACTGGGGGATGAGGACGATCTCCCGGCCCCGCAGCTCCTCCGCCCGCCGGGGCGTCAGGGGCTCGCCCCGGTAGCGGATGCTGCCCGACTGGCGGGCGGGGGGGGGGGGGGGGCCCCCCCCACCCCGGGGCCCCCCGCCCTTTTGCC